>Ga0209345_10000245_pt1 | contig 74072 bp, 76 predicted proteins | sample Cruoilmetagenom7_FD_187294 | JGI IMG/M metagenome (GOLD analysis project Ga0209345, IMG submission 187294) | Oil polluted marine microbial communities from Coal Oil Point, Santa Barbara, California, USA - Sample 7 (SPAdes) (version 2) | ecosystem: Environmental > Aquatic > Marine > Oil seeps ... | reverse complement strand
GAACACCAGCAAACACGCCCCGACAAGGAAGATAAAAACGCGCCCCTCATTCACGCCACGCTCTAGATGGCGACGGATCACCACGCGAGGCGCGCGGTAACTTTGGAGTATGTCACCCGTTGCCGACATGATCAGTCGCGCCGACGGGCCAGCCAACCCTCAAGCCGCGAGCGGATGTCATCAGCGATTGCCTCATCCTCAATTTCATCCACCGCCGCGTCCAAAAACGCCAGCACCAGCAAGTCTTGTGCCTCGACCTTGTTGACCCCGCGCGATTGCAAATAGAACATTGCTTCCTCGTCAATCGCGCCTGTGGTGGAGCCGTGGCTACACATCACATCATCGGCGTAGATTTCCAGCTCGGGTTTGGCGTAAAACTGGCTGTCGTCGTCCAACAACAGCGATTGGCTCATCTGATAGCCATCGGTTTTCTGTGCGCCAGCTTTGACGAGGATTTTGCCTTGAAACACGCCAGTCGCCCCATTGCGTAAAACTTTTTTGAACACTTGGCGGCTTTCGCAGTTCAGGCTGTCATGGGTGATAAACACCGTGTCATCATGCAGAAAATCCCCATCCCCCATCGCGGCCCCCGCGACATGGGCAATGGCGTTGTCACCGTTGATATCCAGCACAACCTCATTTCGGGTCAGCTTGCCGTTGACGGTCATGGTGAAGCTTTTGAAAATGCTCTCGTGACCTAAGCGCCCAAAAATATGCGTGGCCGCCCGGCGTTCATGATCGCGCCCCATCGCGCGGACATGGTGGAACGCACCCGTATCGGCAATGTCGACTTCCATGACGGAATTCAGCCGCGATGCAGCGGGGCCGTTCTCCAGAATGGTCAGGTCAGCGCCTTCTTCCACACGGACAACATGGTGTAGCATCACATCAGAGGCATCTGATTTTCTTATATAAACCAAACTCACAGGTTTGCTTACCTTGGCATGCGCACGGATCACAATGCCTTGTGTGGCCTCGGCACTGTTCAATGCGGCCAGCGGACGCGCAACAGGCGACTGCCCGTTTTCCTCAAGCACACCGTACAGCTCTTGCGCCCATTCCGGCGCGTCCGAAAGCTGTGATACCTCAATGCCTTCAAGCGTCAGATCATCTGAGGCCTGCGCGTCAAACACCCCGTCCACAAAGACGAGTTTCAACCGCTCAACAGTGTCAAACAGCGGTGCTTCGTCCAAAATCAGACGTGCCGCCGGGGCTACATCCTGTGTGGTTAACAGATCAGGTCGGGTGTATTTCCAGTATTCATCACGGCGCTGCGGCAGGCCCATGGCCTGCAATCGCGCCTGCGCTGATTTACGTGCAGCCTCCATCAGGCAACCTCCGCCAACAGGTCAGCATATCCGTTGTTTTCAACTTCGAGCGCCAGTTCAGGACCGCCCGATTTAATCATCCGGCCATTGGCCATGATATGCACAACGTCAGGTTTAATATGATCCAGAAGCCGTTGATAATGCGTGATAACCAGAAACGAACGACCCTCGCTGCGCAGCGCATTTACGCCCTCGGAAACCAGTTTCATCGCGTCCACATCCAGACCTGAATCGGTTTCATCCAGAATGCACATCTTTGGCTCGAGCATCGCCATTTGCAGGATCTCGTTGCGCTTTTTCTCGCCGCCCGAGAAGCCCACATTGACGGGCCGTTTCAACATTTCAGCGTCGATTTTCAGCGTTTTGGCCTTTTCACGAATGATCTTCAGGAATTCACCCGCCGACAACTCGTCCTCGCCGCGCATTTTACGCTGCGAATTTACCGCCGTGCGCAGGAACGTCATGTTGCCGACCCCCGGAATTTCCACGGGGTATTGAAAGGCCAAAAACAGCCCCAACGCAGCGCGCTCTTCCGGCTCCAGATCGAGCAAATCATTGCCCAAAAGCGAAGCGGTGCCATCCGTCACTTCATAGCCTGCGCGACCCGACAAAACATAGGAGAGCGTCGATTTACCCGACCCGTTCGGCCCCATAATTGCATGCACTTCGCCCGCCCCAATGTCCAGATCGACACCTTTGAGGATTTGCTTGTCTTCGTCTTCAAGTTTGACATGTAAGTTTTTGATATTTAACATTTTAGTTTCCTCTTTCCGCTCAAGGCGGATTTATCCAACTGAACCTTCAAGCGAAATTGCCACCAACGCCTGCGCTTCCATGGCGAATTCCATCGGCAGCGCTTGCAGCACTTCTTTGGCGAACCCGTTGACGATCAAGGCCACGGCCTCTTCCTCGCCCATGCCACGTTGGCGGCAATAGAACATTTGTTCATCATCCACCTTGGAGGTCGTGGCCTCGTGCTCAACCCGCGATGAGTTATTCTTGACCTCGATATAAGGCACCGTGTGCGCCCCACATTTATCGCCAATCAGCAGGCTGTCACACTGGGTATAATTGCGTGAATTCTGCGCCTTGGGGTGCATCGATACCAAGCCGCGATAGGTGTTCTGTGCACGCCCCGCCGAAATCCCTTTGGACACAATGCGCGATTTGGTGTTCGCGCCCAAATGCACCATTTTGGTGCCAGTATCGGCTTGTTGATAATTGTTGGTGATTGCGATCGAGTAAAACTCGCCCTGCGAATTGTCGCCACGCAAAATGCAGCTTGGATATTTCCACGTCACGGCAGATCCGGTTTCAACCTGCGTCCACATGATTTTGGCGTTGTCGCCACGGCAATCGGCCCGCTTGGTGACGAAATTGTAAATCCCGCCCTGACCGTCTTCGTCCCCTGGATACCAGTTTTGCACCGTAGAATATTTCACCTCGGCATCTTCCTCGATGATGATCTCGACAACCGCCGCGTGCAGCTGTGCGACGTCACGTTTTGGGGCAGTACAGCCTTCCAAGTAGCTGACATAACTGCCTTTATCTGCAATGATCAAAGTGCGTTCAAATTGGCCGGTGTTTTCGGCGTTGATGCGGAAATAGGTGCTCAACTCCATCGGGCAACGGACCCCTGGCGGGATGTAAACGAATGAGCCATCCGAAAACACAGCACTGTTCAGTGTCGCGTAAAAGTTGTCAGAGGCCGGAACAACCGTGCCCAAATATTTCTTTACCAGTTCAGGATGGTCGCGGATCGCCTCCGAGATCGAGCAGAAAATCACCCCCGCCTCGGCCAGCTCTTTTTGGAATGTTGTGCCCACGGATACGCTATCAAACACCGCATCCACGGCGACTTTGCGCCCTTCGGCAGGGGCCGCTTCGGCCCCCTCGACGCCAGCTAGGATCATCTGCTCGCGCAGCGGGATGCCCAGTTTGTCATAGGTGGCCAACAATTTCGGGTCGACCTCGTCCAACGACTTGGGTTTCACTTCCATCGATTTGGGCCGCGCGTAATAATAGATATCCTGAAAGTCGATGTCAGGGTAGTTAACCATCGCCCATGTCGGCTCTTCCAGCTTTTCCCAACGCTCAAATGCGCTCAGACGCCAGTCCGTCATCCAGGATGGTTCTTCGTTCTTGTCGGAAATCAGTCGCACGATATCGGGGTTCACGCCCTTGGGGGCGTATTCCATCTCGATCTCGGTTTCCCAGCCGTATTTGTAATTGTCAGCAAGGGTGCGCACCGCATCAACGGTTTCTTCCTCGACGCCCTCTTTCGCAATCATATCGCCTGTTGCCGCCATATCAGTTTCCTTTACGCCTTACGCGATTTGAATTTCTCCAGCTGTGCGCGCCATGCTTTGGCAAACCGCAACACATCATCCTTTGTCGTTTCGGGTCCGATTGAGACCCTGATCGCACTGCCCGCGATCTCGTCGTTAAACCCCATCGCCTGCAAAACGCGGCTTGCCCGCACCTTGCCCGAGGAACAGGCTGACCCCGCCGAAACAGCAAACCCTGCCAGATCCATCTGCATCACCTGCGTTTCGCCTTTCCAACCCGGAACGGCGAAACAGGATGTGTTCGGAAGCCGCGCGACCTCATTCCCGACAAAAATAGTATATTTTTCTGATTCTGCCAGTGCTAATTCTAGAATCTTTCTAGTTTCTGCAACTTCTTCCCAGATTCCATTGGCCAGATCATCGGCCGCTGCCGCTGCTGCTGCGCCAAAACCTGCTATTCCTATGGTGTTTTCGGTGCCGGCCCGCCGCCCCATCTCTTGACCGCCACCTTTAATCTGCGCGGCTATGTCGCTACCCCGTTTCACAATCAACGCACCGACCCCCTTGGGTCCGCCCAGTTTATGGGCCGAAACAATCGCCATTTCGGCCCCGCACCAATTGAACGCAAACGGCATCTTGCCAAATATTTGGGTGGCATCTGTCAGCGCCAACCCTTCTGGCAAATCCTGCACAACGCCAGTTTCGCTGTTGGCCACCTGCATGGCTGTGTGCGCCGGATCAGCCACTGTGACCCGTCCCGACCTATCAACCGGCAAATCCGTCTGCGCCCAAACCGCAACCGCGTCATGCTCCACCCCCGCACAGTGTAACCCGCGCCCGGCCATCGCCAATGCCGCCGCTTCTGTGGCAGATGACGTAAAGATCACATCCGCCCTATCCGCCCCAAAGGCAGATGCCACTTGGGCGCGGGCACGTTCAACAATCGACAGGCTGGCCCGCCCCTCAAAATGTACTGAGGATGGGTTCCCCACCACATCCATCGCCGCAATCATCGCCGCACGTGCTTGCGGACGCAAAGGCGTTGTCGCATTCCAATCCAGATAGGTTCTATCCATAATGTCCCGTTTCTTTTTTGCCTAAATATCCGCGCCGCAGGCAACAGCACTTTGGCCCGCAGGGTCAAAGTGCTTGGGGCGACGCGCGTCAGCGCGGCGCAACCGCTAGCTTTCGTCCACAACCTCGAACAGGTTCGGAACCGCCGGACAAGGTGCCAACTCGTTCTGGATCACGTCCGACAATCGTGTCTGATGCAAAAACACATAAACATGTGCCGACAACCCTTCCCACAACCGGTTGGTCATAGATTGCGCCTTTGACCCCGACGCGCCGCCTTTGGCACCCGCCCCCGTGTGCATGGCCGATACGGTTTCATCCACCGCGCCCAGAATTTCGGAGATCCGCATTTCTGACGGCGCACGGCTGAGACGGTATCCACCGCCCGGTCCGCGCACAGATTCGACCATCTTGGCGCGGCGCAATTTCACAAACAACTGTTCAAGATAGGGCAGTGAAATGTCTTGGCGGGCCGATATTTCGGCCAAGGATACCAGCCCACCCTCAGGCTGAATTGCCAAATCCGCCAGCGCAACCATCGCATATCGGCCTTTTGTGCTCAGTTTCATCGCCATTACCCCCAAAAACATTGACCTTGGCAAGCAGTGCGCTTACTTCGACCTTAACCCACACCAGCATCAGCTGAATATGGAATGGTCTATGGTGCCTGACGAGTTCAGTCAACGCGCCCGTAAAGTAAGGATACCAAATGCCCGAAGTGATTTTCCCCGGCCCCGAAGGGCGGCTCGAAGGCCGTTACCATCCGCAAAAAGCCAAAGACGCCCCGATTGCCATCGTTTTGCACCCGCATCCGCAGTTTGGCGGTACGATGAACAATCGGCTGGTCTATAATCTGCATTACACCTTCTACAACATGGGTTTTACAGTGTTGCGGTTCAATTTCCGCGGTGTTGGGCGCTCGCAGGGCGAATATGATCAAGGTGTTGGCGAATTGTCCGATGCGGCTTCGGCGCTGGACTATCTGCAAACTCTGAACCCGAATTCCAAACATTGCTGGGTTGCGGGCTTTTCGTTCGGGGCATGGATTGGCATGCAATTGCTGATGCGCCGCCCTGAAATCACCGGTTTCATCTCGGTGTCGCCGCCTGCCAATATGTATGACTTCAGCTTCCTTGCACCCTGTCCGGCCTCGGGTCTGATCATCAACGGCTCCGCCGACCGCGTGGCCCCGCCACAAGACACCGACATTCTGGTCGACAAGCTGCACGAGCAAAAAGGTATCACCATCACCCATCAGGAAATTGAGGGCTCTGGCCATTTCTTTGAGGATGACCACATGGACACGCTGCAAGGCAATGTTGAAACCTACGTGCGTCGCCGCTTGACCGAAACCACAAGGTAGATCTGATATGGGTATTGTAGAAGATCTGGCAGATGCGTTGGCCGTTGACTCGCTGAGGGCCGAACAGGAAACCGGTGACGATTTGCTGGTCGATAAGATTTCCGAAATCCTTGGTGCGGATTCGGTCACCACCCAGGAGGCCTTTTTGACAGCCATCCGCGTTCGCAAGGCCGACCGGCGTGCACGTATCTATCTGGATAAACGGTTGGGTAAAGATCAGGCCGAATAGCGTCTGACAACTCTCGCGCTAGTTTTTTTCGACGGAAAACCTCCCCACAACCGTTCAAGGGTAATACCGGACGCGCAATAGGGGAATACAACCATGTCACCGATTTTGAACCGTCGTCGCCAAACCCTGAAACTGGTTGCGATGCTGGCCGTGTTTTGTTTCAGCTTTCTGCCATTTACGGCCACTTCGGCAGAACACCCGTTGAAATCTACCCACTCCTATATTGCAAATCTGGGAAACCGATCTCCCGAACTGGATGTTTACAGGTCGCGCACTTCGCGCAATGCGCCGGTTTTGCTTTATGTCCACGGCGGCGCATGGGCCGCTGGTTCAAAATCGGCGGTCCACAATATGCCGGCGCATTTTGCCAGGCTTGGCTTTGTCTTTGTGTCGGTTGATTACCGACTGGTGCCCGATGTCGGCGTTCAGGACCAATTGGGCGATATTGACAGCGCACTTGGCTGGGTCGCACAAAACATCGCCCGCTTTGGCGGCAACCCGTCCAATTTGCACCTGATCGGTCATTCCGCTGGTGCCCATCTGGTGACGATGAGTGCTGTCGCGCCAAAACCCACCACCAAACGGTTGATCAAACAGGGCGCGCTGCGCAGTGTAATTTCCAACGATACCCGCGCTTATGACATCCCGCGCATCGCTGCAGGGGCACGTGGCGGCAAGCTGCCGCGATTATATGCCCGCGTATTCGGCCAAGACCCAACATTCTGGAAGACCATGTCACCGATCCATAACCTTACGACGCATCAGACGTATCCTGCGTTCCTGCTGCTGTATTCCGGTACTGGTGATGGCGCGGTCCGGCAAAGTTTCGCGCAGGATTTTGCCGCCAACCTGCAAAAATCCGGCCGCCAGACATCCCTGTTTGATGGTCGCCATTACAGCCACCGTGAAATGAACAGGGACATCGGTACAGCCGCTGACCTTACCCAAGCCATCGATGGTTTTCTGGCGCGGCACCAATAATTCAATTGTTTTTGTATACATTTGCATACAGACTTCCCTCGCCGCTGTCTTTACGCTAAAAGGCCCCAAGTGATTCACACAAATCAAAGAGGCCATTATGACCAAGATCAAGGTAGAGAACCCCGTTGTCGAACTCGACGGCGACGAAATGACCCGCATCATCTGGGACTTCATCAAGAAGAAGCTGATCCTGCCGTATCTGGACGTTGATCTGAAATATTACGATCTGGGCATGGAAGTCCGCGACGACACCGATGACCAAATCACCATTGATGCGGCCCACGCGATCCAAAAATACGGCGTTGGTGTTAAATGTGCGACCATCACACCTGATGAGCAACGCGTTGAAGAATTTGGCCTGAAAGAAATGTGGCGCTCCCCTAACGGCACGATCCGCAACATTCTGGGCGGCGTAGTGTTTCGTGCGCCGATCATCTGTAAAAACGTGCCGCGCCTTGTGCCGGGCTGGACTGACCCGATTGTCATCGGTCGCCACGCGTTTGGCGATCAGTACAAAGCCACCGATTTCCGCTTTCCCGGGGCTGGCAAACTGTCGATGAAATTTGTTGGCGAAGACGGCACTGTCATTGAGCGCGAAGTTTATGACGCGCCAAGTGCGGGTGTGTTTATGGGCATGTATAACCGCGACGACAGCATCCGTGATTTCGCGCGTGCTTCATTGAACTACGGCCTTAACCTCGGCTGGCCTGTGTACCTGTCGACCAAAAACACAATCCTGAAAGCCTACGATGGCCGTTTTAAGGATCTGTTCCAAGAAGTGTTCGACGAAGAGTTCGCAGACAAATTCGCCAAAGCAGGCATCACTTATGAGCATCGCCTGATCGACGACATGGTTGCGGCTGCGATGAAATGGTCGGGCAAATTTGTCTGGGCCTGTAAAAACTACGATGGTGATGTGCAGTCCGACACGGTTGCGCAGGGCTTTGGCTCGCTTGGTCTGATGACCAGCCAGTTGATGACGCCAGATGGCCAAGTTGTCGAGGCCGAAGCAGCCCACGGCACCGTTACGCGTCACTACCGTCAGCACCAGAAAGGTGAAGCGACCTCGACCAACTCGATCGCGTCAATCTATGCGTGGACTGGTGGCCTCAAGCACCGCGCCAAGCTGGACGACAATGCTCAATTGATGAGCTTTGCCGATACGCTGGAACGCGTGGTTGTTGAAACCGTTGAAAGCGGTGACATGACCAAAGATTTGGCCCTGCTGGTTGGCCCTGAGCAAAAATGGCTGACCACCGAGGGTTTCTTGGAAGCCGTTGATGCGAACCTGAACAAAGCGATGTAGTTTTGTTGACAGAATGATGGATCAAGGGCAGTCTTTTGGCTGCCCTTTTTCTTATGCATGCCGCTATCAGACCAACACTTACCCACCCCATCGCCTCTATTGACCAGACATAGCCGGAGTCCCCATATGCAACTCGCTTATTTCTACTTGTTCTTTGCCATCATGACCGAAACCATCGGCACCGTGGCACTACAAGCGAGCCAGCAGTTCACCCGCTTGGGACCGACCATTATTATGGGTGTTGCCTACATCCTGTCGTTTTACCTGATGGCGCTGGCGCTCAGAACCATGAATTTGGGCGTTGTTTACGCGATCTGGTCCGGCCTAGGCATCGTCTTTATCGCAATCCTTGCCTATCTGGTGTACGGTCAAAAACTGGACCTACCTGCGATCATCGGATTGGGCATGATTATGGGCGGAATTGTCATCATTCACCTGTTTTCCAACACCGCAACCCATTAAAGGCTGGCCATCGGCCAAATTGCCCTGTATTGGCCGCTCAAACATCCCAAAAAGGCTGAACTTATGGACCTGCGTAATATCGCTATTATCGCCCACGTTGACCACGGCAAAACAACTCTGGTCGACGAAATGCTGAAACAATCCGGTAACTATCGTGAAAACGAGGAAACCGTTGAGCGTGCGATGGACAGCAATGATCTGGAACGCGAACGTGGTATCACCATCTTTGCCAAACCCACATCCGTGGTCTGGAACGGGGTGCGCATCAACATCGTTGACACCCCCGGCCACGCCGATTTCGGTGGCGAGGTGGAACGTATCCTGTCGATGGTTGATGGTGTGGTGCTGTTGGTGGATGCCGCCGAAGGGCCGATGCCGCAAACCAAATTTGTAACCAGCAAGGCACTTGCCCTTGGTTTGCGCCCGATTGTGGTTCTGAACAAGGTTGATAAGGGCGATGCCGAACCCGACCGCGCGCTGGACGAAGTTTTTGATCTGATCGCCAATCTGGATGCCACCGACGAGCAGCTGGATTTTCCAGCCATGTACGCGTCTGGCCGCTCTGGCTGGGCCGATATGGAACTGGATGGCGACCGCAAAAATCTGAATGCCTTGTTTGATTTGATCATCGAACATGTCCCTGCCCCGAGCCAAATTGCCAACCAGGGCCAGCCATTTTCGATGCTTGCCACCACGCTTGGGGCTGATCCGTTCATCGGTCGCTTGCTGACCGGTCGCGTCGAGACCGGCACGTTAAAAGTTGGCGAAACCGTCAAGGCGCTGAGCCGTGATGGCACCAAGATCGAACAATTCCGCGCCACCAAAATTTTGGCGTTCCGTGGTTTGGACCAAAAACCGATTGATCTGGCCGAAGCCGGTGACATCGTGTCGATTGCCGGCATGTCCACCGCCACGGTTGCCGACACGATCTGCGCGTTGGAAATTAATGACGCCATTCCGGCCCAGCCGATTGACCCGCCCACCATCACCGTGACGTTTGGCATCAATGATTCACCGCTTGCGGGTCGTGATGGTAAAAAAGTGCAAAGCCGCGTCATTCGTGACCGCCTGAACAAAGAGGCCGAAAGCAACGTCGCCATCAAAATCTCAGACACGCCGGGCGGCGACGCCTTTGAGGTGGCTGGCCGCGGTGAGCTGCAAATGGGTGTTTTGGTCGAGAACATGCGCCGCGAGGGTTTTGAGCTGTCTATCTCGCGCCCGCAGGTGTTGTTTCGGGATATCGACGGTGTCAAATGCGAGCCAATTGAAGAAGTCACCATCGACGTTGATGACGAATACTCTGGTGTTGTGATCGAAAAACTGACCGGCCCACGCAAGGGTAATCTGGTCGAGATGAAACCAGCCGGCATTGGCAAAACCCGCATTATTGGCCATGTGCCCTCGCGCGGGTTAATCGGCTATCACGGTGAGTTTTTGACAGATACCCGCGGCACCGGTGTTTTGAACCGCGTGTTCCACGAGTGGGCACCACACAAAGGCAGCATCCCTGGCCGTCGCGCTGGCGTTTTGATTTCGATGGAGAGCGGCGTGTCCGTGGCCTATGCGCTGTTCAACCTTGAGGATCGCGGCCGCATGTTTATTGGCGCACAGGAACAAGTCTATACGGGTATGATCATCGGTCAGCACACCCGCGAAAACGATCTGGAAGTGAACCCCTTGAAGGGTAAAAAGCTGTCCAACGTGCGCGCATCGGGCACTGATGAAGCTGTGCGCCTGACCACGCCGATCACATTGTCGTTGGAAGAATCGATTGCTTATATCGACAATGACGAACTGGTCGAAGTGACGCCAAATGCGGTTCGGATGCGCAAACGCCATCTGGACCCACACGAGCGCAAACGCGCTTCGCGTTCTGACGGATAAAACGCACTTTCGGCGCATTAGACTTAGGCTTATGCGCCGGAAAACAAGCCTTTGATCAATGTATTTTCGAGCATCTGTCCTTTTCAGTGAAGAAACGTTGGCGATACCCGCCACGTTATAAACTGATAGAGGCAAGATATGAGAAAGATCGCAATTGTTATCGCAACCGTCGCCCTAACCGCTGTTTCGGCGAACGCAAACGAGGCACCAACCGTTATTGATCCGGTTACAGGCGTTGAGGTCAGCATTTCCGAGCTGGATATGACGGCCTTGACTCCAGAGCAACGGCAGGATGTTGGCGACCAAATCCGTGCTCAGAAAGATGAGCGCTCTGATGACGCGCAGGAACGTCATCAACACAGACATCAGGAAAGAGAACGTGTTGGCGAAATGGGTGCCGGTATGAGCAGCGACACGGGCGGCGGCGCGGGCGCTGGTATGGGCGGCGCGGGCGGCGGCAACCGGCCTTAACCCATTGCTGTTTGGAAGAACGTCCTGCGCGGTAATTACACATTGCGCAGGACAACAGCAAATGACCAGAATAGCGTTACAAATCACAACGGGAATGGAGGGCAAAATGAAGCGTCAATTGATGTGGATGATCCTGCTGATTTCAATGTGGCATAGCCCGTTGCAGGCACAATCCGATTTCACCACCCCGATCGTTGAGCAGCTTGAAAATCAGGGTTATACCGTTTCCACAGTAAAACGAACATGGCTTGGGCGCATCCTGATTGTGGCCAACACAGACGAAACCTTGCGCGAAATCGTTCTCAACCGCAAAACCGGCGCAATCTTGAACGACCAGATTATGGTGAATCCATACGCGGGTCCACCGACCATTTCACGCCCCTCATTGCCGAGCAACAGCAATGGACCCGCCGCAACCGGGCCAGATGGACCTGCCGGCGGAACCGGAGGGGCTGGCCATGGAAACTGAGGCCCAGCAGGCCTCACTGCCCCCGTCCTCCACATCCAAGCGGTGTCATATGCTAAAAAATCCCGCTCTGATTTGGGTCTTGGTGGCTATGCAAACCTTGTGCGGCGCTTATTTCCTGTGGGAAATATTTGCAGCCATATTTGGTTTGGAAACGATCACTTTACGGTGGCAGCAACGTGAAATCGTCCAAATTGGTGCCAGTCTTGGGTTAATTCTGGGCAGCGTGCTTGGCGTGCGTCTGGCGCTTATGGCCAAACAAGAAATGCAGCGGGCGAATTCGGCTCTCCAAATCACTTCGGGCGAATTCACCAAAGTTGTGCAGGGGTATTTCAAGTCCCTCGGGCTTACACCGGCCGAAACAGATGTTGCGTGGTTCATCCTGAAGGGCATGGCGATTTCAGACATCGCCAACATGCGCGACACACGTGTGGGAACCGTAAAAGCCCAAAGCACCGCGATCTATAAGAAGGCGGGCGTTTCGGGCAAATCTCAATTGATGTCGCAACTTGTCGAAGATTTGCTGATGTAGGGCAGATCAGCTTTCTTCTACGATCACCAGATCACGTTCGCTTGCGTCCTTGGCGTGGCTCAACGCTTCTTGATACACTTCAGATCGGTAACACGCCTCTGCCGCCTCTAAACTGGGGAACCGTGCCAAAACGTTGCGCGCGCGATCGCGCCCTTCCAATTGCACATATTTGCCACCACGCGCCAAAAATGTGCCGCCATGTGCAGCGATCGCCTTGGTCGCGATGGCCGCATATCTGCCGTAGGCCTCTTCGTCGGTCACTTTGACATTCGCAATCCAGTAAGCACCCATGGTCTTATCCTTCCAAAATTTTCTCAGCAGCTTTGATCGCAGCGGCTGCATTTTCCACATCTTTGCCGCCACCTTGGGCCATATCAGCACGGCCACCGCCACCGATTCCGCCCAATTCAGCCACGGCTGCTTTGACAATATCCACAGCAGATAATTGTGCTGTCAAATCATCACTCACCCCGGCGGCCACAGCCGCTTTTCCACCCGTATCGGCGATCAGCAAAACCGCGCCCGATCCGATCCGCGCCTTGTGTTCATCAATAAGGCCGCGCAAATCCTTGCCACTGACCCCTTCCAACACTTGAGCCACGAGCTTTATACCATTGATTTCTTTGGCGTCTTGGGTATCGCCCTGTCCTGAACCTCCGCCCATCGCCAACTCACGACGCAACTGTGCCACCTCGTTTTGCAAGGCTTTGCGCTCGTCCAACAGCGCCTTAACCCGCGTAGACACTTCCGCAGGCTGTGCCTTTAGCAGGCCCGCAACTTGTGACAACGCCCGCTCCTGACCGGCCAGATACTCCAGCGCCGCAGACCCCGTTAAGGCCTCGATCCGGCGCACGCCAGCAGATGATGCGCTGTCCCCCAACAGGGCAAACAGTCCAATATCACCAGTTTGGCGTACGTGCGTGCCGCCACATAACTCGAGCGAATAGGTGCTGCCCTCTACGCCCTTGCCGCTGTCGCTTTGGCGGCCCATCGAGACCACACGCACCTCGTCCCCATATTTTTCACCAAAGAGCGCTTGTGCCCCAATACCGCGGGCGTCATCGGGAGTCATGATCCGTGTTTCCACGCTGGTATTTTGGCGAATATAATCGTTCACTTCTGCCTCAATCGCGTGCAATTGATCTGCCGCCAGCGCACTGTTGTGCGAGAAATCAAACCGCAAACGGTCAGCCGCATTTAGGGATCCGCGTTGCGCCACGTGATCCCCCAGCGCTTGGCGCAGGGCTTCGTGTAACAGGTGGGTCGCTGAATGGTTGGCGCGAATGGCGCTGCGCCTGATATGATCAACCCGCAATTCTGCCCCCTGCCCAACGTCCAAGGCACCACTGGTCACTTTGGCAATATGGATGAAAACACCCGCCGTTTTCTTGGTGTCGGTGATCCGCGCTGTGCCGCCATCAACCATCAGTTCGCCACTATCACCGACCTGACCGCCGCTTTCCCCGTAAAAAGGTGTTTGGTTCAAAACGATCTGCACGCTATCGCCCTTTTTCACGGTCTGAACAGCCGTGCCATCCTGCACCAACGCCAAAATCTGCCCCTCGGCATGCTCGGTGTCATAGCCCAAAAATTCGCTAGCACCATGTTGCTGTGCCAGATCAAACCAGATCGCCGCGTCCGCAGATTCACCCGTGCCAGACCACGCCGCGCGCGCCTTGGCTTTTTGCGCCTGCATTGCGATATCAAAGCCGTCCGTATCCACGCCGCGGCCTTTTTCACGCATTGCATCCTGTGTCAAATCCAGCGGAAAGCCGAATGTGTCATACAATTTGAACGCCGCGCCCCCCGACAGATCAGCACCCTCAGGCAAGCCATCCAACTCGTCATCAAGCAGCTTCAAACCGCGATCAAGGGTTTGTTTAAAGCGGGTTTCTTCCTGATGCAGGGTTTCTTCGATCAAGGCTTGTGCCTGCCCCAATTCCGGATAGGCCGCACCCATTTGTTGCACCAATGCTGGCACCAATCGGTGCATCACCGGATCTTTTGCCCCCAACAGATGCGCGTGTCGCATGGCGCGACGCATGATCCGGCGCAAAACATATCCGCGCCCATCATTGCTCGGCATCACCCCGTCTGCCAGCAAAAACGAGGTGGATCGTAAATGGTCAGCAATAACACGGTGGTGGGTTTTACCCGGGCCATCCGGATCAGTTGACGTCGCATGGGCCGAAGCCTCGATCAGGTGGCGCATCAAATCCGTGGCGTAATTATCGTTGGTGCCTTGCAATAGGGCTGCGACCCGCTCGATCCCCATTCCGGTATCAATGGATTGGTTTGGCAAATCCTCGCGTCTGCCATCCTCAAATTGTTCATACTGCATGAACACCAGATTCCAGATTTCGACAAAGCGGTCGCCATCCTCCTCCGGTGTGCCGGGAGGGCCACCCCAAATGTGGTCTCCGTGGTCATAAAAAATCTCGGAGCAAGGCCCGCAAGGGCCCGTTGCGCCCATTGACCAAAAGTTGTCATCTGTTGCGATCCGGATGATTTTGTCGTCCGAAAGGCCCGCAACTTTTTTCCAGAGTGCGGCGGCTTCATCGTCATCGTGGTAAACCGTCACCAACAGTTTACTCGCGTCGATCTGCAACTCTTTGGTGATCAGTTCCCAGGCAAACCCAATCGCGTCATCCTTGAAATAGTCCCCGAACGAAAAATTTCCCAACATTTCAAAAAATGTGTGGTGGCGCGCTGTATAGCCCACGTTATCCAGGTCATTGTGCTTGCCGCCTGCGCGCACGCATTTCTGCGCGGTTGTGGCGCGCTTATAGTCGCGGGTTTCTACACCTGTGAACAGGTTTTTGAATTGCACCATGCCGGAATTTGCAAACATCAGCGTTGGGTCATTGCGCGGCACCAACGGGGAACTGGGCAATATCTCGTGGCCCTGCTTGCCGTAATAATTCAGAAACGTGCTTCGGATGTCATTCAGGCTTCGCATATTTGGCTCTTTGAACAAAATTTCGGGTCAGACCCGTTTATCCCTGTCCACGCCGCCTGTCCACAACAAGAAAGGACCGCAGAGCATATTGCTCGCGGCCCTCGTTTTTAATAGCGTCATAGTCCTGATAGTTTAGGCTTCGAGTACATCTTCCCCGCCGCCCGCATCCTTGGGGATTTCGGGCATATCGAACTCGAGCCCGTGCGCCCCGCGGATTTTGTCCTCTATCTCATAGGCGATGCGGTTGTTTTCTTTCAGGAAGGTCTTGGCATTTTCACGCCCCTGCCCAATGCGCTCATCTCCGTAGGAAAACCACGAGCCGGACTTATCAACAATCCCGGCCTTGACTCCAAGGTCCAGCAGCTCGCCCATTTTCGAAATGCCTTCGCCATACATGATATCAAATTCAACCTGTTTAAAGGGCGGGGCGACTTTGTTTTTGACGACCTTCACGCGGGTGGCGTTACCAACAATTTCCTCGCGGTCCTTCAGCGCACCGATACGACGGATATCCAAGCGAACCGAAGAATAAAACTTCAGAGCGTTGCCGCCCGTTGTGGTTTCGGGACTGCCAAACATCACGCCGATTTTCATCCGGATCTGGTTAATAAAGATAACTGTACAGCCAGAACGCGAGATAGAGCTGGTCAATTTACGCATCGCTTGGCTCATCAAACGGGCATGAACACCGACACTCGTATCCCCCATATCGCCTTCCAGCTCAGATTTTGGTGTCAACGCTGCAACCGAGTCGATCACAACCATACTCACCGCGCCTGAACGCACCAAGGTATCTGTAATTTCTAGCGCCTGCTCGCCGGTGTCCGGTTGTGAAATCAATAAGTCGTCCGTGTTAACACCCAGATTCTTGGCATAGAGCGGATCTAGAGCATGCTCCGCGTCAACAAAGGCACAAACGCCGCCTGTTTTCTGTGCTTCGGCTACGCAGTGCAATGTTAGCGTGGTCTTGCCCGATGATTCTGGGCCATAAATTTCGATGACCCGACCTTTCGGGATGCCACCAATTCCAAGAGCAATATCCAAGCCGAGCGACCCTGTCGAGGTTGCTTCAATTTCCTGGACAGCCCCCTCTTGACCCAACTTCATAATCGAGCCTTTGCCAAACTGACGTTCAATCTGGGCTAGCGCTGAATCGAGCGCCTTTTGTTTGTCGGTATCGCGCTTATCACTCATTTTTAATAGATCCGCCGTTGCCATTGTTTTTGTCCTTATCTCATAACCGCACTGTCACGGCAATCATTTTGTTCACTACATGTTCTCTTTTTCTTATGGGATCAAAAGGGGAACATTTCAATACAAATTTTCATAAAACTAGTCTTATCCAAAGAAGTTAAGGAGTGATTACCAGCCTCAAACATTGCTTTTCCGAAGCAAAACTTCCGCGTACCATCTTGTTAATGCATGTTATTTCTGAGACAGAAAGAATTCCTCAAAACAGGCAAATCAATTTCCTGCTATGACATTCTTTAATGCGTTTCGGCTTTCACTCAATTCGCAGAATCATAAAACCGCTTTAGTGAAACTGTTGTTGAACAGTGTTTGTCAGATCACTGAGCGAAAACGGCTTTGGCAAGAATACGGAGTTAGGAATTTTGGCCTGATGATCAACAACATCTTCCTGCGCATAACCCGAGACAAAAACTACCTTGACATCTGGCCTAGCTTCCAGAGCCTTTTTGACCCAGCTGGGCCCATCCATTCCCGGCATGACAACATCCGTTACAAAAACATCCACCGACAATGCCTCGTCCTCAAGAGTTTTGAGCGCATCCTCAGCGCTTTCGGCCTCCAGTACCGTATATCCTCGTAACCGCAGCGCCCGAGACGCAAATGCCCTGACCGGAGCCTCGTCCTCAACCAGCAGGATAACGCCCTCCCCCTGTACGTTTGTCGCCTTGATGCTCTCAACACTTGCCTTGACCTCTTTATCGATCACTTTGTCATGGGCTGGGAAATAGAGTGAAAAACTAGTGCCGCTGCCGGATTCACTGTCAACAAATATGAAGCCGCCAGACTGTTTAACAATACCGTAAGCGGTTGACAGGCCAAGGCCGGTGCCTTCGCCAACGCCCTTGGTCGTATAAAAAGGTTCAAATATTTTGTGTTGCTTATCAGAAGGGATTCCAATGCCTTTATCACTGACCTTGACGACAACATAGTCTCCGGCCGGAACACGCGCCCTATCGCGCTTCAGTTCTTGCTCAAGGGTCAGACTTGTCGTTTCAACCCGGATTTCACCCCCCTCAGGCATCGCATCGCGTGCATTTACAACCAAATTCATCAACACCTGTTCCAACTGACGCTTATCTGCACGGATCGGACGCAATCCCGGATCATGCGACAAAGATAGTGTCACCTTTTCCCCGACGAGGCGATTTAGCAAATGCGTTAATTCTGAAAGGGTATCGCGTAAATCCAGAACTTCGGGTTGCAGGTTTTGCTTGCGCGAGAAAGCCAAGAGTTGCCCAACAAGACTGGCCGCTCGATTGGCATTCTGGTTGATCTGGACGAGATCACCATAGTCCGTGTCCCCCTGATCATGTCGCAACAACAACAGATCACAATGCCCGGATATAGCCGTAAGCAAATTGTTGAAATCATGGGCTACGCCACCGGCCAATTGACCGATTGCTTGCATTTTCTGGCTCTGGACAAACTGCGCTTCCAGCGTTTTCAACTCGGTCGCATCATTCAGAACTGCCATCAACATGGGTGCGCCGTCTTCTTCAATCCGGCTAAGAGAAATTTGTAAATACAGCTCTTTTTCCGATTTTCGAGCGCGCAGAATTTCGGAACTGTTCAAACCGCGTCCATTGGCTGCATCCACAAGCCAATCCGTAACGGAACGCCCCAAACCTTCGACCAAATCAGACAGATCCGTATCTGCGTTCAACGGGTCATTCAACAACCCCCGCGCCAGTTTACTGGCCTGAATCACTTGACCGGTTGGTGCAATTTTGATCATCGGCACAGGCAAGCTGTCAAATATCTGACCATCGTCTTTCTGTTCACCCATCGCTGCCCCCGGCAACAGATATATTTCGCGACGCCCTCCGCCCCCTTCCAGCTCTGCAACAATGGTACGAAGTATCCCGTCTTTGCCCACAACGTTATGTGCACGCCCACTGCTCAACGGTAAATCGTTAAACACTCGATCCAATGTTTTCACCCGCCCCCCCAATAACCGGCGTAGCGCATCATTCATAAACAGAATGGTTCCCGATTTTGAGGCCGTCAACATCGGCAGACTCAGCCCTTCGGCACCGCGACTATTGATTGTGCGGTCACCCAAATCCTCGAGCCGCCACAAAAACCCTTCGCCACCGATCTGGTGCACAGCCAACCGGATATGGCCACGCCGCGTAACGACATCTTCGCGCGCCGCCCCCGTTGCCAAAGCCTTGTTTTGCATCCGGAACAATACAGCCGACGGGTTCGCAAACAGATCACGCAACACATGTGCCAGAGATTTACCGCAACAATCAGCAAATCTTTCTTTGGCGACCGCATTCAGAAAGCCAACCTCGCCTTCCTTATCGGTTACAAAACTGGGGGAGGCATCATTTTCAACCAAAACAGAAACATTGCGATAAACGGACGCATGCCGCCGTTGATGTCTAAACTTAAGGCCATGCACGATGGCCGCGACAAACGCCAGCGTCGTGCCGCTGGCCATCAGCAAAATACCGAAAACCGGATCAGGCACAAACAGCGCCGCTGCCAGAAGCACGACGGCAAACAAGCCCAAGTAAACCATCTTGGGTGCCAGCAACGCTATGCTGTGGTTCGTATGAATTGGCGTCTGCAGCGTATCGGCCACCGAGAAATCCCCGTTATTGATTCGTGGTTTCTCTATTCCGACCTAAAATTGTTAAGCTCTCATTAAACGCAGGCCGTAAAAGCAACATCCACAACTGGGGGTTGATAGTGCCTATGTGTCCACTCGTGTCAAGAGTGCACAATAAAACCCGTCCCCCCCTTCAAGTGGTGTGAACCGACGTTGCGACACGCATTGCCACTCGGAATGCACCCCAAGAAACTGCGCAATCTGGTCCGAATTTTCAACGTCCAGCAGGGAACAGGTTGTGTAGGCCAACATCCCTTTGGCCGCGACCATATCCGCAGTTGTGGTCAGTATTTCAGCCTGAACCTTGCGCAAATCATCCAACTGCTCCTGATCAAAGGTCCACTTACCTGCCGGAGAGCGCCGCCAAGCACCACTGCCCGAACACGGCACATCACACAACACCAGATCGAACTTTGCGGCCTCTGCCACGCCCTCTGGTTCAAGCACAGCAATGCTGGCCCCTGCCCGCTCGGCCCGGTCCGGCAAATCCTTCATACGTTGCGGATTTGCGTCATGGGCAAAATAATGTGCGTTTTGGCGCGCCGCCATCGCCAAAACCTTGCCGCCGCCACCGGCACAATAATCCAGAACGCGGCTGCCATCCTTTACTGGCAGCAAATCCACCACCGCTTGCGAGGCCGCGTCCTGCAATTCAACGCAGCCCTCCAAATAGGGCGCGCTCAGATGAACGCGGCGCGGGTTTTCGGTGACTTCAAGGGCAGTCTCGGACAGCGGATGCGGCACAGCGATGATCGCTTCAGCAGCCAGCGCTGTAATCGCATGATCGCGGCTGCAATTGGGCGTATTCACCCGCAAAAACACCGGCGCTCGATGTTGTAATGCCTGACACACAGCCACAAAATCATCCCCCAAACTGCTTTGCAAGGCAGGCGCGATCCAATCGGGACAATCCAGCGCCACATTGCCCGACGGCACGGCGCTGTGCGCGGCCTCTTCCTCGCTCAATTCGGCGGGGGCATGACCAACACCTGTGAACATTTCGGCAATCGAGCCACCCTGCGCGCGCATCAACCCCAACACAATCCCGCGCCCGGTTTGCGCCCCGCCCAGTTCCGCGAACGAGCGCTTGCAGCGCAACGCATCAAACACATGATCGCGCACCGCGGCACGGTCTTTGGAGCCCGCAAACCTTGAGCGCCGCGCCCAGTTGGTCAGCGCTTTTTCGGCAGCTTGGCCGTCCAGAATATCATCCAGAATTTCAATCGCGGCAGAGAGGCGGGCGGCTGGTTGCATGGGGGAGTCTCCTGTTGTGAAGAAGTGGTTGGAGGCCTGCCTATACCCAAAGGTTGCGGGTTTACATAGGGAGGGATAAATTTGGCGATTATTCCGGCTGCCCTGCCTTGGGACAAAAGCATTGGCATTTTGTATTTTGTGTCCAACCCTAGGCCTCTGCCTGATTGATCTGATCCAACAGATCGTCGCAGCGCTGTGTTTGATAGTCAGACCCGTCAACAAAAAACCCTCGTGCGGCGGTCACGTGGTCCCGCGCCTCTGTCAAAAGTACGGGATCAGGTGCAAGCCGGTGTCGGGCAAGGGCCAGATCGGCGATATTCCATTGCAGCATTGCCCATATGAAGGGGGCTTCCTCGCGGAATTCCAGCGCTTCGCAGGCGGCATAGCCTTGACGGGCACGGGTTAGAATCGCCAAATCGTCGGTGACATCGCCAAGCCAGCTCTGGGCAAGGGCCAGATTGTTTTGGGTAACGCCCCAAGTGACCTTGTTGGCTCTTCGGTCCTCCAGCGCCAACGCAGTTTCCAACGCTGTCACGGCTTCGCCCAAGGAGGCCGGGTCATGGGTGATTTTACCGAGTTCTAGAAGGGAGATACCTAAATCGTTCCAACGGCTCGACGGGGTGTTGGACTTGTTCTTGATATCAATTTCCAATGCTGCGCGGTGACATTTGAGCGCGCGTTGCAAAAGGTCGATGTCGCCTTCGCGTTCCCCCATTTGTACTAGCGTGTTTCCAAGCCCGCTTTGGTAGATTGCCCAGCTTTGGGGGTTCTTTGATTTGGAGGTTTTTTTGAGGGCAGTCTCGAACACATTGCGCGCCACGACAAGGTGCCGATCATTGCTGGATCGTTCCGCTAGTCGAAAGTGGCACCAGCCGAGCGTGTAGAGCGCCGAAGGGGCCAACGCAGATTTTTTCCGGACTCGTTCATAATTCGCCTTGGCCAGTTCCAGCGCTGTGTGCAACGCAAAAATATCGCCTATATCATCACCTAGATTATTCCAATCGTTGGCTTTGGTGTCGATGGCCAAGAACAGTCCGCCTGCTTGTGGCGTTTGCATAAGGTTTTTGATCAGGCGTTTTGCAGCCAGATCGGGGCGGTTGCGCAGTCGGTCCTGATCCAACCGTTGTGCAAGCAGGATCGCGGCCTGTTGATCCAGCCGATCCCGTTCTGCCTTGTGCGTCTCACGCATCCGACGATCTTCTTGGTCCAGCAGTGCGTCTGCTTCATCCAACGCACCTTGGTTGTTCAGTTCGGCCACTTCGGCCATAATTGCGTGGAACTGCGCATCAGCGTTGCCTTTGATTGCTCCGGTGGCCCTCATGGACGCATAGGATACCAGAGCGGTTCGCACGGCTATGTAGGCGGTTTCGCGGTCTTTGTGAGCGCCTTCGGCATAGTTGTTTGCCAGTTGGATGAGCAGCTCTTCACTCGCCCCCTCGGTCACATCCTCGCGCTGAGCGCGTTCAATGATGCGGTCGGCATCACGTTCGGCTGTCGTTTCGCCGCCATCATCGGTGGTATCGGTGCCTAGAAACCTATCAATCCAGTTTTCGTCCAGATCCAGCGCTTTGATAAAGCGACCGACTGTCAGAGAGTTCAGGGTTTCTTTGCGGCCATTCTCGATCTTGGATATGAAAGACTTTCCAACTGGTGGATCAACCTCAGCACCCAGACGATCTAGCCCCCAACCACGCAGCGATCTTTCCCGCTTTACAGCAAGGCCAAAGGCTTTCAAATCGTCTTGGGAAACTTTAGGCAACTTTGGGAAAATCCTGACAACAAAGGGAAACTGAATGCTCTGTCAGTCACCTCTTTACCACTGACGCTGCACCATCAGATGACCATATTCAACCTATGGGGTCAACCGGCCCCTGACTGGCCAGTCTCAACCTTACATCCGAGAGGAAGAGACGATGATTTATGTGATGATGATATTGCAAGTCTTGATGACTGCGAAGGTTTTGAACTTGGCGTTTGCGGCGCTGTGCATGTGGGGGGCAATGGGATTGTGTCCCAAGAAGGTCGCACTGCTGTCCGCGCTGCTCTATTTGGCGCTGGCGTTCAGTTGATTGGTTGGGGGCAGCGCATTTTCCTCTGTCCCCGCCTTTGCGACCATCGCGAAAGAGATCAACAGAAATCTGCGATCTGGGCCTAACCGGATATTAACCCCGCATTCCCCCACCGCACGCCCGATTAATCCGTAAATCCAGCGTAAAACCTCATATGGGAGTCATATGCAATTCATATGATTTTCATATAGTCGAAAACGGCCAAATCAGCCCTATTTACTTAGGTGAACAGCAGATGAATCACCCATTTATGACATCCGGTAATTCGGGCTTTCGCGGGTGATCTGCACGTCATGCACATGGCTTTCTTTCAGACCCGCACCGGTGATGCGCACGAACTCGGATTTGGTGCGCATATCGTCAACCGTCGCGGCCCCTGTGTAGCCCATCGCGGCCCTTAAGCCCCCGACCAATTGGTGGATCACCGCATTGGCAGATCCCTTATAGGGCACCTGCCCCTCGATCCCCTCGGGCACCAGTTTGTCGCTGGCCGCATCCTTTTGAAAATAGCGGTCAGCCGAGCCACGCGCCATCGCGCCAAGGCTGCCCATGCCACGATAACTTTTGAAGCTACGGCCTTGATATAGAATAACTTCTCCCGGGCTTTCGTCCGTGCCAGCCACCATGCTGCCAACCATTGCACAATTGGCACCAGCCGCAATCGCCTTGGCAAAATCGCCGGAATATTTAATGCCGCCATCGGCAATGATCGGCGTGCCGCTTTCGGCCGCCCCGCGCGCACTGTCGATGATCGCACTTAGCTGCGGCACGCCCACACCAGCCACAATCCGCGTGGTACAAATGGAACCCGGCCCGATGCCAACCTTAACCGCATCCGCCCCCGCCCCAATCAGGGCGCGTGTGGCCTCGGCTGTGGCCACGTTGCCGGCCACGATCTGCACATCGCCAAACGCCTTCTTGGCGCGCTCGACAGCTATAGCCACACCTTCGGAATGGCCATGCGCCGTATCAATCACGATCATATCTATACCCGCATCCGCCAGCGCAGCCGAGCGCTCAAAACCAGCATCCCCAACCGTGCTGGCCGCCGCCACTCGTAAGCGCCCCAGATCGTCTTTACAGGCCTGTGGGTTTAGCACCGCTTGCTCCAGATCCTTTAGGGTCATTAGGCCGGTTAATTTGCCCGCGCCATCGGTGATCAACAGCTTTTCAATGCGCCGCGCCTGCATCAGGCTCTTGGCTTCATTCAAATCGGCAGGCTCATGCAACAGGGCCAGATTGTCCGACGACATCATCGCGGCAACCGGCGTCTCGTCATCCGTGGCAAACCGCATATCGCGGTTGGTGACAATGCCAACCACCCGCCCGCTGCTATCCACCACAGGAAACCCTGTGACGCGGTAACGTTCCTGCAAAATCTTGGCATCTGCCAGCGTCTGATCCGCCGTCAAGGTAATCGGGTTATAAACCACACCGCTTTCAAATCGCTTCACACGCCGAACTTGTGCGGCTTGCTCATCAACATCCAGATTGCGGTGGATCACCCCCATACCGCCGACCTGCGCCAAGGCAATCGCCATTTTGGCTTCGGTCACGGTGTCCATCGCAGAACTCAGCAACGGAATATTCAGACGGATCGATTTGGTGACTTGGGTTGATGTGTCGGCAGTGGATGGCAGCACGCTGGACGCGGCTGGAACCAGTAGAACATCATCAAACGAAAGGGCCTCACGAATCTCCATGGGCGGTCTCCTTGGAAAGCTTCATTTGACGCGTCCCTATTTCATGGTTTGCGATTAATGGGAAGGGGTGATTGTAGGCATCACAACGATTCACGCTATATTTAGCGAAAAACACCGCCCTCCCGTCTTCTTCTGCCCAAAATACCTCTGCCAGAGGCACCGCGCGCAGCGCCCCTACAATAAAGCATGCGCAGCATTCCGGTTTGCTTTTGGCCGGGCCTCTATATGACCCACAACGCCTGATCCCGTGCAAATAAATCATATAGCGCACCACCCACTCGCTTGATTGGGCGCTCCTTGCGACTGACATCATGGCTTACCAGCCATTGGGTATGGCTCAACCCCTCAATCGCATCCGAGCAGCGCTGCAGCTGTGCCGAACCTTCCCCCACGAAACAAGGCAACACACATAGGCCCGCCCCGCCACAGGCCGCCGCCATCAACGCATGTGGTGTGTCGCAACTCACCGCCGCCGGATGATCCAGATAATGTAACAACCACCTCGTCGAAGCCCCTGTGGCGGCCGCAGGGTTTGGCACCACCCAGTCGCAGGTTTTTGACCGCAGCGGAGTTTTAGCATCGGGGTGATCAATAATATATTGGGGCGCGCCATACACTGCGAAATCAACCCGCCCGATCCGACGGCGTGCCAGCCCCTGTTGCGTCGGCAAAACATTGCGCACCGCCAAATCCGCTTCGCGCCGTGACAGGTTCAAAAACCCTGCACCCGATAGAATATCAAGACGTACAGCCCCTGCCAGACTTGCCTGCAACACCTTCAGATTACGCGCGATATAAATCCCCGTCCAGTACCCGCAAGCAATCCGCACCTTCGGGCGAGGATCAAGCCCCTCACGCCACACCGTTACCCCGCGGGCCTGATCGGCCATCGGCAGCACCCGTTCGCGTAAATCCTGACCCGCTGCTGTCAGCACATATCCCTTGGCACCTCGCACAAATAGCGGCACCGCCAATGCTTTTTCAAATTCGGATATGCGCCGATTCAATGTCGGTGCACTTAGACCTGTCTCCGGCACGGCAGCTGTTAACCCCCCTGCGTTGGCCACCGCTAAAAACAACCTGATATCATCCCAGCTCATCTTTCCATATTCAAAAGGCATATTTTGATAAATCCTGTTTTTGAAGTGCTTTTAGCATATTAATAAGGCCATACAGAACACCATTTTCGCAAACTATAACGCCAAACTAGGACATATCTATGACCACAACAACGAACTTCCTGATCACATTCGTGGTAAAGCCAAACAGAGCAGCGGACTTTGAAGACCTGCTCGCCACGCTTAAAACCGATTTACCAAAGGTCGATGGCTGTCAAAGTCTGTGCATCTTTCAACAGGATGATGCCACACAAATTACCTTCACCCTGCTGGAAACATGGGACCATAAATCAATGCACCAAGACCATGTCGCAAGATTGCAATCCTCCGGCGACTGGGCGGCCATTGAAGCGATGCTCTCTGCCCCGCCCAACGGCTATTACTTGCGGTTGATTTAAGCGGTTGCGGCGTTGGATTTCTTGGCCAGATCGCCCGTCACCCACTCCATCACGGTGCGGTAAACCATATATAAAACAACCGGTGTGCCAATCGCCATCGCCGCGTAAACACCGATTTCCGCCCAGACCCCGTGCCCCTTGGACACCGCCATCACCTGCACATTCAAAAACGCGCCGATCGGAAAGGTAAACGCCCCCCACACCGGCGTATACCCACCGCGGATCATCCACGGCACCAACACCAACAATCCCAGCGCCATCACGCTGCCAGCCCAGTAAAACACCGTAAACGCCTGCTCATTGCCCAACATGCCAAAGCCCAAGGCAAACATGCAAACCGGTGCCAGAAATATCATCACTGATGGGCGCAACGGAGCGGGGATCGGGTCGCGCCGCAGGGTAACCAAAATGCCGATTGTGATGATCACATAAGCCACCAGCGCAGCCATCACCAACAGTTGGCTCTGCCACACATAACCCAGCGGCACCCCGGCAATCGGCCCAACGACAGGCCCCACAAAGGTCAGATACTGAAAGGTCGAGAAATGCCGCTTTTCCGGCGGATCACGCCACGTCGCTTGCAACACAATCGCACTGGCAATGATCTGCAAGATCACCCCCGTCCACCAAACCAGCGGCACCGACACCCCGAACGGCAACAAGGCCGCCGCCAATATCATCATCGACATCGCCAAGGCGGCAATGCCTGCGCGGGCGGGCGGCGTGTGCATGTCTTCCATCAACACCGCAGGGCGAGCGCTCAACTTGCGTAAATAAAATGCCAAAAACCACAGGAAATACCCCGTCGAGGCCGCCAGCAACAGACTGCCGATATCCTCGGAAATGCCGGGCAACACATCGGCCGCACCCCGCCATCCCAGCGCCAGTGACATGAACCCTAGGCAGACAGGAAAAGCGGCAGGCGGCGTCTGCCGCCACAATGGGGTTTCTAAAAGCATGTATTCTCCGGTCCGTTGCAATTTTCGCGTTACCACGCACCCTAAGGGGAAATAGCCGCACCGATCAAGCTTTGCGTGAGGCACGGGAAAATGATCACTATCGATCCTGCGATCAACCGCCCCATTGGCCTCTTGTCGCCCCGGCACCCCGTTTCCAGTCATTCTTGAATGTCGTAGATCTTTTACAGATCAGGGTTTTACAAGTGCAACAGAAAACCCCATTCCTTCACTGGGTTTGATGAATATTGGCTCATCACCTCCACAAAAGGGATATGGCAGCACCTCAAGAAATACACCCTCAGTCAGATCATTGGTTGAGAAATCAGAAATAAAGTAATCCATATTTGAATGCTGAAGTTTTATTACGTGTTTCGGCTTAGAAACCTGAAACCCTAATTTATGAAACTCGCTTGAAGGATACATTATACCGGCATCGGAAAGCGCATACACCAAAAAAGAAAAATATACTGCCTGAACAAGGCCCTCCCATTCGTCATAGGCATCATCACGCAATACGGTTATGCCACCTTGAACACAATATGGAAGCATCGCGTCCAAACAATCTATCGCGAGGATGCACTGCTTTTGAATATCGATTGTCAACTCATCAGTCATGTTCTGATGGCTCCTTGTTTAGGGTATCATATCCAACATAACTGGAATTCCAATCCTCCCTTGCAAAACGCCCCTCTGCCCGCCAAAGTTTCGCCCAACCAAAGGGAGCCCAACATGAGCACACACGGATATGAAGGCGGGCGGTTGAACCTGCCCTTCGTCGGCATCTCGACCTTCGCCAAAAAGCCCTATGTCGAGGATTGGCGCAACATCGACGCTGATGTGGCGATCCTTGGGGCGCCCTATGATTTTGGCACCCAATACCGCCCCGGCGCGCGGTTTGGTCCGCGGGCGGTGCGCGAGGCCTCGACCCTGTTCGCCTTTGGTCATGCGGGGGCCTATGACCATGAGGACGACGCCACCTATCTGGGCGCGGACGTGCGCATCGTTGATATTGGTGACGCCGACATCATCCACACCGACACCACCGGCAGCCACGCCAACATCGAGGTCGGTGTGCGGGCGATTTTGGCAGCAGGCGCCCTGCCCGTCACCATCGGCGGCGATCATTCGATCAACATCCCCTGCATCAATGCGTTTGATGATCAGGGCGACATCCACATCTTGCAGATCGACGCCCATCTGGATTTCGTGGACGAGCGCCACGGCGTCACCCACGGTCACGGCAACCCCATGCGCCGCGCCGCCGACAAACCCTATGTGACGGGCCTGACCCAGCTTGGCATCCGCAATGTGTCGTCTACGGCCAAGGAGGGCTACGAGGATGCCCGCCGCATGGGCTCTGACATCCTGTCGGTACGCCAATGCCGCAAACTGGGCGTTGATGCCGTGCTGGCCCGCATCCCGTCAGGCGCACGGCTGTATATCACCATCGACATCGACGCCTTCTGCCCATCGATTGCGCCTGGCACCGGCACCCCCAGCCACGGCGGTTTCCTGTATTACGAAGTGTTGGAGCTGTTGCAGGGCGTGGCGCAGACCCATGAGGTGGTCGGCATCGATCTGGTCGAGGTTGCACCGGATTATGATCCGACTGGTGGAACGGCAATCTTGGCGGCGCAGCTGTTGTTGAATACGTTGGGGTTTATTTTTCATGCAAAAATTGGTGGATAGGGTCTAAATGGTGCGCATTTAAACCCATTACGGGTTGCTTGGGAAGCAGGAGAAGGTCAATACAGTGAAGACTATAAAACTGCGTACAGTAGCCATTTTGGCAGTAATACTAATTTCAACCATTGCGACGTCGGGCGAGTTAAAAGCTCCTGATTTTTGAGCAAAGGTTACGAATGTCAGCAATAGAGGCGTTGTCTACTTTGAGGGGCATGGAGGTTATCGCCTTTGGGGATTGCTGCCTGAGGCAGATTTCCTGCGCGAAGTATTGGTAGGGAAACAGCTTGCCTGCTATGTTGCTGGAGATCTCCGTGGTACTTGGCGAGGAATATCCGCGACAACACGGTCGGCTGTTTGTCTAAGTTTTGATTTGGACCCCAATCCATTTCGGCCAAAGGGGCTTATTCAATACCTTTTGGAATCAGGCCATGTTTCCGAATTTTGTGCTGAAACGCTTGGCCTGTTTGGAATCTGCGATACCCGAAGGTTAGACTGAACTGAATAATTTAAAGATCGAAGAGTGTGTGGCTTTACGCAACAATGCTCAGCTTTACCCCTCTTCCAACTCCAATCTCACCCGTGTCTCGGACGCCAAGCCACGCAGCGCACCTGCAATCACGGTGACATCCGCCCCGAGCCCCAGAAACGTAACGCCGATGTCGCGGCAATAGCTGTAGTTGCCACCGCCATAGGTGATGATCCCTGCCGCTTTGCCCGCCGCGCGTATCCGCTCAACCGCGTGTTTGATCGCGGCCACCACTTCGGGGGCTTCCATGTTCCCAGTGTATCCCATATCCGCCGACAGGTCGGCTGGTCCAACGAACACCACATCCACCCCCTCGGTGTTCGCAATCGCGTCGATGTTCTTGACCGCCTGCGCGCTTTCGACCTGCACGATCAGGCAGATTTCGTCGTTCGCCGTGGTGGCATAATCCGGTATCGCGTTGTAGCCCGAGGCGCGGATCATCCCCGCCGCCAAGCCCCGCACCCCGTCCGGCGGGTAGCGCACCGCCCGCGCCATGTTAGCGGCCTCCTCGGCGGTTTCGACCATCGGCACCATCAGCGTTTGCACCCCGATGTCCAGCATCTGCTTGAGCACCCAGTCCTGCCCCACCGGTACCCGCACCACGGCAGAGGCCGGCCCGCCGTTCAAGGCCTGCAATTGCGCCATAATGCTTGGCACATCATTGGGCGCGTGTTCGCCATCAATCAGGCACCAGTCATAGCCTGCCGAGGCACCGATTTCGGCGATCATCGGGTGGGTCGTGCCCAACCACAGGCCGATTTGCATCTCGCCTGCTTTGAGGGCCTTTTTCAATCTGTTTTCAGGGGCTGGCATGGTTGATCTCCTTTTGAGAGGCAGCTTTACGGGTCTTTACCCAATGGTCAATAAAATTGCTGGACTTCCCATCGCTGCTGGCTACCTTATCCGACATATAAACATTTGGGAGAGAGACTTATGAAAAATCTATTGGGCCGTGTGGCCGTTGCTGCCATTGCCGTTGCCTTTGCAAGCGAGGCTATGGCGACCGAGTGGAACGTATCGGTTTGGGGCAAGCGCCGTGCGTTTACCGAGCATGTCGAGAAGTTGGCCGAGCTGGTGTCTGAGAAGACCAACGGCGAGTTCACCATGAACATTTCCTATGGCGGCCTATCCAAAAACAAGGAAAATCTGGACGGGATTTCCATTGGCGCGTTTGAAATGGCGCAGTTTTGTGCGGGCTATCACCGTGACAAGAACCCGACCATCACGGTGCTTGAGCTGCCGTTCCTCGGGGTTGCAAACCTAGCCGAGGAAGTGGCCGTGTCCAACGCGGTTTACGCCCACCCTGCGGTTCAGGCCGATCTGGCGCGCTGGAATGCCAAGCTGCTGATGACGTCGCCAATGCCGCAATATAACATCGTTGGCACGGGCGAGCCTCGCAGCACTTTGGCCAGCATGGACGGCATGCGGGTGCGGGCGACTGGCGGTCTGGGCAAAGCGTTTGCGGCTGTTGGCGCAGTGCCGACATCTGTCACCGCGACCGAGGCTTATAACGCGATGGAGTCAGGCGTTGTCGACACGGTGGCCTTTGCCCCGCACGCCCATCTGGCGTTTCGCACCATCGACATTGCCGAATGGTGGACCGAAAACCTGAACCCCGGCACCGTGAACTGCCCTATTGTGGTGAACACTGATGCGTATGAGGCGCTGTCGGACAGTGAACGCGCGGCACTTGACGGCTCGGTTGACGAGGCCATCGCGCACTACGTTGCCAACTATGGCGTGTTGCTGGAAAAATGGGACAGCATTCTGAATGAAAAGGGTGTGACGCGGGTGACGATCTCGGACAACGATCTGGCTGCGTTTCGCGCAGCGGCTGCTGACCCGATCCGCGAAGCATGGATCAAAGACATGACGGCCCAAGGTCTGCCGGCTCAAGAGCTGTATGATCTTGTGGTGGATACACTGGCCAAAGAACGCATGTAAGCGACACTCTACGACTGTAAAACAATTCGGCCTGCCGCAGATCACCTGCGGCAGGCTTTTTGTTAAAATGTCAGCGCCCGACCGGGTGGGCGCATGGTGCCGTGGGTGCCAATTTTCCAGACTTACGAATGGGCCACAATTTTGCAGCTAGATGCTCCGTCGAATAGCGCCCGCCATGGGGCGGTCGGGCGCTGCCAGTTTTTTGCAAAATGACGGGTGCTTGAATAAAATATCACGGATATATTACACCGTTCAATGCCGCTCAGGAACAAAGCCATATTTTAAAACGTCAGGCATGTTTGGCTTTACCGTCAGAACATTGGCCTAAAAAGTCAGTAAGGCTAAAAGCTGACTTTCGCAGACTTTGCTGCAAATATCTGGATTGGCCCAAACCATCGACGGCTGCAATATCGACAGAAGTCCGCAAATCATTCGAAGCGGCCATCCGAAAGGGGCTTTTTGCACCTAGCGCGATGATACTATTTTGCGAGCTCGTATTCAATTTGCTGCGCTTGATCGTGAGTTTTTTGCTTGAGCGGCGCATCGTAAAATTGCCTCGTGTCGCTCACAATGGGTTGTTTGGCGGTAATGCTGATAATTTCAGGATGTGCCTTGCCGGAAGCACCAACTTCCGCAGGTTTTCCAAGCTTTACCACAGTATTCCGCCAGTTGCTCGATGACGACGTAAGCATGCAGCGCGGTCGAATGTCAGAGGTTTCGCGAACGGACCGCTTGGGACAATTCCAAATTTCATGGATACATTTTACCACGCGCGAATTCACCACAAATCGGCTGAAGCTTCCAACACCCAAGACGTAAATGTAGCTAAGAGGGAGGACGTTGAAACGGGCCTTGCCACGGCCATAGAATACCAAACACATCTTGAGACGCGATCGTCGCATTTCACCAAAGCGCCAGTGTCTAGTTCTTTGCGGCACAGAATGTTGTCAGCCAGAATGACACCTTCGCCGTCGACCGCTGCGTCAATCGCAAGCGACAAATCGGTATACACACGACCGGCCTGCCAAGTCTGCAAGTCGGGTTCGTGTGCGGCGAACCATTGGTGCCAAATCTCCCGGCCGTTGTCGTGCACCAATGGGGCCGCCTCCCACCCAGCCATGCCACCATTCTCGCAGAACTGTTCCAGCAACTCACGTGCGCAAGCCGGAAAGCCGTCGATCGAAAACAGCCTGTATTGCCGCGCTCCCTTCGTTGGTGCGCGGGTTTCAAAGTGGACGATCATATCCGCATGACTTGCACCCAGCTGTGGTGGATCCCATGCAGGCCGCAATTCGATTTCAATCTTGGGGAATGCCGCACAAAACTCGGTGATCTTCTTGCGCAACCAAAGCGACGCCAATGCCGGTTCAGCGCTCACCGTTAGTGTCCCTTTCTGGCTCGTGCGCAGAATACTTTCGCAAGCGTCTGTGAGCACTTGAAAGCTGTTGGCAAGCTGCGGCTGCAGCTTGCGCCCGTCTTCGCTGAGCTCAACCCGATTGCCAAGGCGGATAAACAATTCACAATCCAGCCAATTCTCGAGATTCTTGATGTGCTGACTGATCACGCTATGGCTGACATTCAATTCGGAACCCGCTTTGGCAAAGCTGCTGTGGCGTGCGGCGACATCAAATGCGCACAGGGCGTTCAGATGGCGAAGTGAATGGCTCGTCCACTAAGCCTAAGAAAAACCTTCGCTGACGGCAAGTTTAATCTGTTTTTGGATTTCCGAACCGCTCCTTAACGTCATGGAAACAAGCCTACCCCAATCGAGGATGGGTATTTCGTGGCCCTAGACAACGAACACAGCAATGTTGATCTCTCCCTTCAGGTAAGAGACCTGCATAAATCATACGGCGCGCTAGAAGTGCTTAAGGGTGTCTCGCTGGACGCACGAGAAGGCGACGTCATTTCGATGGTTGGCTCATCGGGGTCTGGCAAGAGCACATTTCTGCGCTGTATCAACCTGCTTGAGACGCCAAGTGCCGGACATATTTCCTTGCATGGCGAAGATATCGAAATGGCGGCGGACCGCCATAGCATCTATCGCCCGACAAATTCCAAACAGGTCCAGCGGATCCGGTCACGCCTCGCAATGGTATTTCAATCGTTCAACCTTTGGTCGCACATGACCGTTCTTGAAAACGTCATAGCGGGCCCGATGCATGTTTTGGGGCAATCCCGCGCCGAGGCCATCGAAAAGGCCAAGGCCGTGCAGGAGCATGTCGGGATGTTTGAACGGTGCGACTATTACCCGTCGCATATTTCTGGTGGCCAGCAGCAACGCGCGGCCATTGCGCGTGCTTTGGCCATGGAACCCGAAGTGATGCTGTTTGACGAGCCTACTTCCGCACTTGATCCGGAGTTGGTTGGCGAGGTGCTGAAAGTGATCCGTTCCCTTGCCGAAAAAGGGCGAACAATGGTCGTCGTGACCCACGAAATGGCCTTTGCGCGGGATGTGTCGTCTCACGTGATATTCCTTCACCAGGGCCAGATCGAAGAGCAGGACGACCCCAAAGAAATTTTCGCAAACGCGAATTCGGCAAGGTTCAGAGAATTCTTGTCCGATACCAGAAACTGATCGGGCAATCGCATCGGCGAAGACCGTCAGCATGACCAAGAAACCAAACAACCGGGAGACTTCCAAATGACCATTAAGAAATCGATCCTCGCCACCGTTGTCGGGGCCTTCACTTTGATCGGGGCGCAGTCTGCAACAGCAGAAGTGCTTCGCATGGGTGTCGAAGGCACCTACCCTCCATTCTCGAAAAAAAAGCCGACGGGACGTTGTCGGGCTTTGACATCGATATCGCCCTTGCGATTTGTGCGGAACTTGAACGCGAATGCGAACTGGTCGAGCAGGAATGGGACGGAATGATCCCCGCTCTGATCGCACGGAAATATGATGCGATTGTTGCTTCGATGTCGATCACAGAAGATCGTCGGTAACAGGTTGATTTCTCGGCAAGCTACTACAACACGCCGTCTCGTTTCATCGCTGAGAAAGGCGCGACGTTTGAGCTGACTCAGGAAGGAACAGATGGCCTCGCTATTGGTGTTCTACGCGGAATAATCCTGCAGTGTTATGTCGAAAAGCACATGCCCGACACCGACCTGCGGCTTTATAATACGCAAGAAGACGTGTTTGCCGATCTGGTTGCCGGTCGTTTGGACATGCAATTGAACAATACGCTGCAAGCCATCGATGGTTTCCTGAACACTCCACAGGGCGCGGGCTTTGCGTTCTTGGGCGAAAATCTTGATGACGTCGATTGTCTGGGCGAAGGCACCGGGATCGCAACGCGCAAAGATGACCCACTTGCCGATGAAATCAGCGCAGCGATTGTCGCGCTCCGTGAAGACGGAACATACCAAGCGATCAACGATAAGTACTTCGATATCGATATCTACAGCGAATAAAGACCGCCAAAGTCCGGCCAGGGAACAGGTCGCAGGCCGGAAAACTCCCAACCGTCGACCTTTTGATCGGACACCGCCCAGATGGATATTGTTTTTGAATACAGGCAAATTTTGCTGGAGGGCGCGGGCGTCACCGTTTCGCTGGCTGTCCTGTCGCTTTTGTTATCCATCGTTTTCGGGTTAATGGGCGCATTTGCCAAGCTTTCACAATCCCGCATCACCCGACGCATCGGCGGCATCTACACGACCTTCGTGCGCAGTGTGCCTGATCTGGTCCTGATGATGCTGATCTTCTATGGCGCATCGGCCAAGCGGCCGGCCTTTGGGGCTATGTAGACATCAACCAATTTGTCGCGGGCGTTTTGACTTTGGGTTTCATATTTGGGGCCTATATGGCGGAAACATTCCGCGGCGCGATGCTTGCTATTCGCGGCGGCCAGATTGAGGCGGCCCATTCTGTCGGCATGAGCCCGCGACAGGTGTTTACCCTTGTGACATGGCCGCAAATGGTGCGTTACGCGCTGCCAAGTTTCACCAATAACTGGCTGGTCTTGGTTAAATCCACTGCCCTTGTGTCAGTAATCGGATTGCATGATTTGGTCTGGAACGCGTTTTCTGCCGGCCGCTCCACGCACCAGCTTTTCACATTCATGATCGCGGTTCTGTTTGTCTATCTGATCATTACCGTTGTTTCCGACGTAGCCTTACGTTGGGTGGATCGCAGATATTCCGCCGGTGCGAAAGCGAGCTGAGAACATGGAAAACGAACGTACATTCTTTGAATACCTCGCAGAATTCAGTCGAGAATCGTCACCACCGGATTTCGTATTGATTTACGACAATCTGGGTCGGTTCTTCGAGGGGGCCTTGGTCACCCTACAGCTAACTGTCCTGGCGCTCCTCGTCGGAGGGCTGCTGGCTATCCCTCTCGCCATCGCAAGGGCTTACAAGAAGCCCTTCCTGAACAAGCCCATATGGTGTTTTACATACCCTTTTCGTGGCACGCCTTTGCTGGTGCAAACCTATCTGTTCTAGTTCGGCCTTGGTCAATTTGAAGTGGTGCGAAATTCGATCCTGTGGGATCCGATCCTAGGCAGCCCGTGGTGGTGCGTTCTCATCGCATTCACGCTAAACACGACCGCCTACACCACTGAATTTCTGCGAGGGTCCATTGAGACAACGCCCCAAGGCGAGATTGAAAAGGCTCTCCGATGTCCAATACAAGCTCGAAAAACGTGACATCATTGAAGGTAGGGCCGCGCTGATCGTCATTGATATACAGAAATCAACGTTCGCGCCCATTCCCGATGAAGAACGTTCCATCACGCATATGCCCGACTATGCCGTGCGCATGGCCCGCTCCAAGAATGCGATTAATAAGGCGCGCGAGGTCGGCATCCCTGTTATCTTCATTCAGGAAATCCACTGCGCCAGCCTCGTTGATTTTGGCCGCGAGCTGGACGGTGACGAAGAAATCCATTGTCTCGACAGCAACCCCCTGACCGCCTTTGCCGAGGAAGAATTGGGGATGCGCCCGGATGACTACCGAATTTCCAAGCACCGCTATTCGGCTTTCTATGGCACCGATCTGGAAATCCTGCTCAAGGGGCTAAAGGCTGAAACGCTTATCCTTGTCGGCGGCCTGACGCACATCTGCGTTCACTATACTTTCGTGGATGCGCATCAGGGGATTACTTTTGCCGCGTGATCGAAGACTGCGTCGCTGGTTCCAGCTTGGAGGCACATCAGGCGTCTTTGAACGCGATGGAGTACCTGCAACACAGCGCGATCCGCACGATTGACGAGGTTGTCGGCGCGATGGCCGCCAACGCCTAGCCCAATGCAAATGACCCAAAGCGGGCAAGCCGCACTGCTGGCGTTGGCCGCGTCTGCAATCCTCAGTTTCATCGACAACTTTGTGGCCGCCGTTAGCGCGGAAGCCGGGTTGTGGCAGTTTCAACTGTTCCGCGCGGCATTTGCGCTGCCCTTGCTGATTGTTGCCGCACGGCTGATGGGTAAATCGTTCCGGGTGGTGCATTTTGGGCGGATCGCAATGCGCAGTATCGTCGTGTCCATCGGGCCTTTGATCTTTTTTGCATCCCTTGGCGCGCTCCCAGTCTCACAAGCAGGCGCGGGTCTCTTTAGTGCGCCGCTCTGGGTGGCGCTACTGTCTGTGATCTTGTTCCGCCAACAAATCGGCAGAGTGATAGCCTTTGCCGTAGTGCTTGGATTTGCGGGCGCATTGACGTTGCTCCAGCCCGACGTCAGAAATCTGACGCTGCTTTCGGTCATGCCACTGGCGGCGGGGCTATTTTACGGTCTCGGCATGATGTTGACCCGCCATAGGTGCGCTGATGATAGCGCGATGAGCCTTGCGATCGTCATTTTCTTGACCATCGGTATCGTCAGTTTGGTGATGCTGTTTTGGGTGACAGCGCACCCCGGTAGCACATTCATGTCGACCCCTTGGGCGAGGCCAACCGCGCTCTTCTTGTGGCTAACATTCTTGCAGGCTGTGGGCGCTGTTTTCGCAGTGACGCTTATCGCGCAGGCCTACCGCATCGGCAACTCAACCATGGTTTCGGCGTATGAATATTCATTCCTGATCTTTGCCAGCATTTGGGCTTTCGTCCTTTGGGGCGCGACCACAGACGCGCTCGCCTGGGTCGGGATCATCGTCGTTGTTGCCTCAGGTATCTTGATGGCCCAATCTGAAAAAAGGACATCCGATGCCGCCACTTCCCTCTGAACTCGCCTATGTCCCCTTTGTCTCTGTGGAGCACATGATGGGGCTGATCCATCACATCGGGATCGAAACAGTCTTGCGCGATTTGGCCCGCGAGATTGAGGCCGATTTTGCCAGGTGGGAAACGTTCGACAAAACCCCGCGTGTCGCCAGCCATTCGGAAGTCGGTGTCGTTGAGCTCATGCCCACTTCAGATGGTGCGATGTCGAGTTCAAATATGTAAATGGCCATCCCAAAAACACTAAAGAGGGTCTGCAAACCGTCACGGCCTTTGGCCTGCTTGCGGACGTCGAGAGCGGATATCCAAAGCTGCTTTCTGAAATGAAACTACTGACGGCGCTGCGGACGGCCGCGACATCCGCCATGGCAGCGCGCCATTTAGCGCCCAAGGGGTCCAAAGTGATGGCGATGATCGGAAATGGTGCACAGATCATCACCACCTGCACGGCGGACAAACAAAACGCAACTATTTTGACGGATAACATGGTTGGTGCGGGGGTCCACATAAACGCGATCGGCGGGGACTGCCCGGGCAAGACGGAACTGGCCCGAGACATCCTGCTGCGGCCTGACATATTCGTGGAATACCCGCCGCAGACTTGGGTTGAGGGTGAGATTCAGCAGATGGAAGAGGGACACCCGATTACCGAGTTATGGAAGGTCATGTCCGGTCAGGCGTCTGTCCGCGCGGATGCCAAGCAAATCACGCTTTTTGATAGTGTTGGCTTTGCCATCGAGGATTTTTAGGCGCTGCGATACGTCTCAAATGCAATCGAAGGCACTGGCTATTGCAGCCAACTCGACATGCTCGCCGACCCCGACGATCCTCGCGACCTGTTTGGTATGTTCGGTCGTCCAGGAATTAACAGCATGGAATTGTCGCCCAGAGACTTGTTGGATCGGCTCGTGGCTTTCCCGATGGTCAGCGATCAAAGCAACCTTGAGCTTGTGAATTTTGTCGACGCGTACCTAAGCAGCCACGGCATTACCTCAATTCGCGTCCCCAGTCAGGACGGCAGTAAGGCCGCGCTTTATGCTAGTGTGGGGCCAGATTGTGCAGGCGGTGTTGTTCTGACGGGTCATACAGATGTGGTGCCCGTCGCAGGGCAAGACTGGGACAGTAGCCCGTTCGTCGTGCGCGAGGCGAACGGGCGGCTTTATGGCTGCGGCACCTGCGATATGAAGGGTTTTGACGCGCTCTCGTTCACGGCCCTCGTGCAAGCAAACAAGCGCGATCTTAAGCGGCCCCTGCAAATCGCGCTTAGTTATGACGAAGAGACCGGTATGACTGGCGCGCCGCCAATGATCGACCACATGTGCACGCATGGGACGACACGCGCTGCAACCGTTATCGTCGGAGAGCCGTCGATGATGAAGGTCGTTACGGGGCACAAGGGCGGGTTTGGCTACCAAGTGCACGTGCGTGGCCATCAGGTACATTCCTCGCTCATGCACGAAGGGGTCAGTGCGGTCATGATCGCGGCCGAGTTGGTCCATTGGACCAATGCGATGAACGCGCAAAGTGCAGCTGCCATTCCATCACACGCAGCAAGCGGCTTTGTCCCGCCCTACACAACCAGCCACGTCGGCACAATTACCGGCGGCACTGCCCACAACATCACTGCCGATGATTGTAGGTTTGAGATTGATTTTCGAGCCCTTCCTGAGGAGGATCACGAGGTATGGAAACCGCTATTTCAGGTGGAAGTTGCCCGTCTGCAAGATCAAATGCGCACGGTGCATCCCGAGACGTTCATCGACGCGTTTCAGGATTTCGGCCTAGTGGGGCTTGCACCGGAAACAGATGGTGCAGCAGAGGCCCTTGTGCGCCAGCTGACTGGCAACAACGCATCTGGTGTTGTCAGTTACTTGACAGAAGGCGGGCTGTTCCAAGAGGTCGGCTATTCAACTGTGGTCTGCGGTCCGGGTGACATCGCGCAGGCGCATCAGCCAAACGAGTACATACCACTCGAACAGTTCCGGCAAGGCGAAGCTTTCATGGGCCGTCTTGTCGATGCGCTGAGCGCGTGACGCAATTAAGCGCGCACTTTCAGTGACCGCCCCCCTTTGCACTTCTCCAGCCATTCCTTGCAAAAGGTCTTGATTGGCGCTTTGGATACTCGGGCCAAATTATAACTGATGCCCAACCCAAAAGTGCAGATTGCTTCGCCGGATCAAGATAGCAATCTCTTAAGGTGCAAAGTCTAATCTTAAGGTCCACAAAGCTTCACACAGCAGACTAGCTTGTAACTACTTGGAAAGGCAGCTTCGTCCCGCTAAACAGCCGTCCGACCACAGGACCTCGGACGTCCGGTTAAGGTCAGGTTGGCGCAAAGTCTCGGCCACAGTTGTTCGACGAGATGAAGTTACACGCCCTCAAGAACGCTGGGGGTTGGCGCAACAGCGAGTCAAAACGAGCTGATGTTCCACGACTCCCTTACTTATTTCGGACAGCAGCCTTGCCTCTCCCCCCCTTTATCTGGCTATATCGCTCCAACAATAAGGAGGGATGCACATGGCCGGTGGCGCGAGTGTGCTGGAGGATGGCTCGAACCTGAGCCGTCTCGACAGGCAGTTACATAAACTCGAGGGCTTTATGGCGCTGATCAGCGGGTTGGCGATCTTTTCCTTGATGATCCTCGCCGTGGTGTCGGTTGGCGGGCGCAACCTGATGAACGCCCCCTTGCCCGGCTATGTGGACTGGATCGAACAGGTGATGCCGCTGATTGCCTTTATGGGCGTTGCCTATACCCAGCGCTCTGGCGGGCATATCCGGATGGACATTCTGGTGAGCAAGCTGCGGGGCCGTGCCCTGTGGGGGGCCGAATTCATCACCTCGCTGGCGATGCTGACGCTGATCGTTCTGCTGATCTGGGGATCATATGCGCATTTCTTGCGGGCCTTCGATTTTAACGCCCCTTACTGGAGCCGCGATTCCTCAATCGACATCTCGATCCCGCTTTGGCCAGCAAAACTGTTGGTGCCGGTCGCCTTTTCGGTACTGGCGCTGCGGTTGGCGTTGCAACTGTGGGGCTATGGGCGGGCATTCGTGTTGGGACTGGTCGAGCCGGTCGCCGTACCACTGGTGTTGAGCGCTGCGGCCCAAGCTGCCGAAGAAGCCGAGCATGTTATGGGTCTGGATGACGAGGAAGCACACTGATGGAACCGATTGATATTGGGCTGGTCGTTTCTGGCGGCATGTTGGTGCTGGTGATTTTAGGCATGCGGGTCGCTTTTGCGGCTGGGATGGCCGGCATGGTTGGGCTGATCTGGATATTCTGGGCCAAGTTTGGCTACAACCCTGATCAATTCACCAAAGCGTTGATCGTTTCGATCAAGGTGGCGGGCCAAGTGCCGCATTCCAAGGTCGCAAATCAGGCATTGTCGCTGATCCCGACCTTCATTCTGATCGGATACCTTGCCTATTACGCGGGCCTAACAAAGGCGCTGTTCGAGGCGGCTAAGCGCTGGGTCGGCTGGCTGCCCGGCGGCATGGCGGTGGCCACGGTTTTTGCTACGGCGGGCTTTGCGGCGGTGTCGGGGGCGTCAGTGGCGACCTCGGCGGTGTTCGCCCGCATCGCCATCCCCGAAATGCTGAAGGTTGGCTATGACAAACGCTTTGCCGCAGGTGTGGTGGCGGCTGGCGGCACGCTGGCCTCGCTAATCCCGCCCTCGGCGATCCTTGTGATCTATGCCATTATCGTGGAGCAGGACGTTGGCAAACTGCTGCTGGCGGGCTTCATTCCCGGGGCGGTTTCGGCACTAATCTATGCCGCGCTGATTGTCGGCCTTGCGCTGGTGATCCCCAATTTCGGCCCGCCGGTTGGTGGCTACACATGGGCCGAACGGTTCAAATCCTTGCCTGCGGCATCCCCCATCGCCTTTGTGGTCTTCATCATCATCTTTTTCATCTACAATCCGTTTGGCGGCGACGCTTGGGGCACCCCAACCGAGGGCGGCGCATTGGGGGCCTTTGTGGTGTTCGTGATGGCCGTTTATAAGGGCATGCGCTGGGGTCAACTTAAGGACGCGCTGCTGGAAAGTGCCAAGCTGGCGGTGATGATATTCACTATCATCTGGGGCGTGTTGATCTATGTGCGTTTCCTTGGATTTGCCCAGTTACCGGATGCCTTTGCCGCATGGATCGCGGGGTTGGAACAGTCACCGATGCTAACGTTGGTGCTGATCTTGCTCGCCTATGCGGTTTTGGGGATGTTCATGGATGCCATCGGCATGCTGCTGCTGACCCTGCCAGTGGTTTACCCCGCTGTAATGGCATTGAATGGCGGTGAATTTGTCTCGGCGGCCGACAGCGCCTTTGGCATGTCGGGGCCGATGTGTGCGATATGGTTCGGCATTCTGGTGGTGAAAATGGCCGAGTTTTGCCTGATCACGCCCCCCATCGGGCTAAACTGCTTTGTGGTGGCCGGGGTGCGTGATGATTTGACCGTGCAGGACGTGTTTGTTGGCGTGACACCGTTTTTCATTGCCGATGCAGTGACCATTGCGACACTCGTTGCTTTTCCGTCGATTGTGCTCTGGCTGCCCAGCCTCGCGTCCTAAACCCAAATCCGTTTCCAGTTGACTTGACCCCGCGGCTACGGGGGCAATTCTGGTTTTTGCCAAATGCTGCAAAATTTTTGCTGAAGCGTAAGTCTATTTTAACCACCAACCGCCTAAACCAGACCCATAGAACGACCGAGAAAGGGATTCTTCGTGGAGTGGTTTTGCGGATACGGATTTGGGACGGCACGATTTGAGGTGTCACGATGACAGCGGTGATTACATTAAGAGAACGCCTCGACTTTTGCGCCGCGCCCGACTTGAAAGCCGAAATCATCGGCGAGGTGGGGAACGATTTGCAGATTGACGCCTCCGGTGTGACGCATATGGGCACGCTGTGCCTGCAAATCCTGATCGCGGCGGCACAGGATTGGACCCGCAACGGGCGCAAATTCAACCTGACATCCCCCAGTGACGTCTGTGTAACCCAGCTTTCGCTGCACGGCTTTTCCCCAGAGACAATAACCGGAGTGACATCATAATGAGCCTGCAAATACTTGCCGTAGATGACAGTCGCACAATTCGCGATATGTTGAACCTGACCCTGAATCAGGCTGGATTCACCACCCATCTTGCAGATGACGGCGTGCATGGGATTGAGGTTCTGGACGCCATGTCACCCGAGCCTGACGCCATTATCACAGATATTAACATGCCCCGTATGGATGGCTTTGGCTTTATTGAAGCAGTGCGCAAAATCGAAAAATACCGCGCCATCCCGATCCTTGTACTGACCACCGAAAGTGCTGCCGATTTAAAACAGCGCGCCCGCGACGCCGGGGCGACAGGATGGATTGTAAAACCCTTCGAGCCAAAGAAACTGATCCGCGCCCTGCAAATGGTCACGGGATAGGAATCCGATATGAGCGATGAAGATGATCCTATGATCGAAATCAAGGCGTCGTTCTTTGTGGAGTGCGAAGAACTGCTCGAATCCCTGCAAGACGGGCTTCAAATTATGGACGATGGCGGCGCGGATGACGAAATCATCAATGTTGTGTTCCGGGCTGTACATTCAATCAAGGGCGGTGCCGGTGCGTTTGGTTTAGATCAATTGGTTCGTTTCGCTCATCAATTTGAATCCGTTCTTGATAGGGTGCGTTCCGGTGCCATTATTGCAGACCGAAATGCAATTTCTGTTTTTTTCCGGTCCGGTGATATTCTGGCTGATTTGGTACGTTCTGCCCGCGATGAGGCAGTCGCTGATGAAGAGCGTACACAATCAGTTTTAAAAGAACTTGAAACCATTTTGGGACACGACAGCAATGACGTTGTCGAGGATGAAATTGATGATTTCCAGCCTATGACATTGTCGATGGATTTGGGTCTGCATATCAGTAACGATGAAGTACTGGATACCCCGGAGCAATTCACAACTGATGCACCGGCATTTGAAGACGGGTACACCATCAACTTCGTTCCTGACAGCTCCCTCTATGTTTCGGGGAATGAGCCGCTGCATTTGCTACGACTGTTGCGTGAAATGGGCCAGTTGAATGTGACATGTGATACATCCGAGATCCCGTCGCTGGCAGATATAGACGTGGAGAAATCCTATCTTTCTTGGACAATACAGCTCACCACTGATGAGGATCAGGATGCAGTTCGAGAAGTTTTTGATTTTGTGGCTGATCTGTGCACATTGACAATCAACGGTCCGGAAAGCAGCGGGCCGATGGCCGCGCTGCCGCCAACCCTGCCGACATTGCCACCTTTGACCCAACAAAATGCCCCCCCTCCCGGGGAAGAACCCTCTGCGACAGCAACGAAAGACTTGGGGACATTGGATACCTTATCCGATTCAACACATTTGCTAGGATCGGCAACAAAGCCCGAAGCCATTTCATCTGCACTGCCTGTTCCTGCTAAATCAGGTGCCCCAGAGATCTCAAAATCGGTGAAGCCCCGACCAACCGTACGGGTCGATCTGGAACGTATTGACCGTCTTGTAAATCTGGTCGGCGAGTTGGTCATCAATCAGGCGATGATATCTCAAAGCGTTCAAGAAGCTGACCTTTCAACGAATTCTGCTGTTTCCGACGGGTTGGATGAATTCATGCAGTTAACCCGCGACATTCAGGACAGTGTTATGATGATCCGCGCACAGCCGGTAAAATCCCTGTTCCAGCGTATGAGTCGGATCATTCGCGAATCCTCGGCAATGATCGGTAAATCAGTGCGACTAAAAACCGAAGGTGATGCCACCGAAGTTGATAAAACCGTAATTGAACGCTTGGCTGATCCGTTGACCCATATGATCCGGAATGCCGTTGATCACGGTGTTGAATCGCCTTCCGATCGATTGGCGGCTGGCAAATCCGAAGAAGGGATCGTGACCTTGAGCGCCGGCCATCGATCCGGGCGTGTTATCATTGAGGTTGCAGACGATGGTGCTGGGATAAATCGGCCCCGAGTGTTGCAAATCGCCGTTGAAAAAGGGCTTGTCCCAGAAAATGTACAGCTCAGCGACAGCGAGATCGACAATCTACTGTTCATGCCGGGGTTTTCCACGGCCAGCGAGGTATCCGATCTGTCTGGGCGTGGTGTCGGAATGGATGTGGTAAAAAGCGCAATTCTTGCCCTGGGCGGGCGCGTAACAATTAAATCAAACCCGGGCAACGGCACGACTTTCACAATCAGCCTGCCACTCACATTGGCGGTGCTTGACGGAATGGTCATTGATGTTGCCCAGCAAACCCTTGTGGTGCCCCTGAATACAATCACCGAAACACTCACGCTGGCTGAGGATGACATACGTGCGCTTGGCCCACTTACCAATGTCATCAAGGTCCGCGACACATTTGTTCCATTGCTGGATCTCGGTGCAGAGCTTGGTTATCGCACGCCATTGGACAGCTACACAGGGGCCATCGTGTTGTTGATTGCGCGAGAAGACGGCAGCCACGCAGCCCTGGTTGTAGATGCCATTCAGGATCAACGGCAGGTCGTTATTAAAGGTCTGCAAGATACGTTTGGACGTGTGCCCGGCGTTGCCGCCGCCACAATTTTGGGGGACGGCAAAATTGCCTTGATCCTGGACCCTGTCGATGTCGTTGCCAATGCTGATGGGCGCACGCGATCTGTTCAACCTAACCTTCAACTTGCTGGATAATGACCATGACCGATATTGAAGAAAAAGCACTCGCAGCAGAAATTGAGCTTCTGACATTCCAGGTTGGCAAGCAGGAATATGCCCTCGATATCATGTCCGTTCGTGAAATACGTGGCTGGAGCAAGGCCACTCCGTTGCCCCACGCCCCTGCTTTCGTCCGGGGTGTCATAAACCTTCGTGGTACAGTTCTGACAATTGTTGATCTTGCCAATCGACTTGGTATGGGACGCACGGAGACGAATGAACGCAATGTCATCATTGTCGTTCACACTGGGAAAGAAACGGTCGGCCTGTTGGTCGACGCGGTGTCCGACATTCTGGCGATAAATAAAACTGATTTGCAAGCGCCACCTGAAATGTCGGCAGACAACAATCAAACCTTTGTAAGCTCTTTGATAATTGTTGAGGAACGGATGATCAGAATTCTTGCCCTTGCGGCGGCACTCCCATCTGAAAGCATGGAGGCTGCATAGACATGGGCCAATCAAATCCCAACGCTCTGACCATGAGTGATACCGATTTTAAAGCAATTTCGGACATTGCCTATAAAGAAGCCGGGCTTGTCTTTTTGCCAGAGAAAGCTTCTCTGGTTCAATCTCGGATCAATCGACGCTTGCGGCAGCTGAAAATCAATAGTTTTTCAGAATACACTGCTTTTGTTGAATCCGAGCAAGGTTTTGGGGAACGAAAAGTGATGATTTCATCCCTGACAACAAATGTTTCAAACTTTTTCCGTGAATCCCATCATTTCGACATCCTAAGAGAACAGGTTTTACCAAATCTTTTGTCGAGGGCGCGCGCTGGTGGGAGGATTCGTCTTTGGTCAGCCGGGTGTTCTACAGGTCAGGAACCATATTCCATTGCGATGACTCTTTTAGACGTTGCGCCAGACGCACCAAGTCTGGACATCAAGATATTGGCAACTGACATTGATCCAGACGTCATTTTTACTGCCAAACAGGGATACTACGAAAAAACGTCCGTTGGCGACATTAGCGAGACGTTTCAGACCAAATTCATCGAAACAGCAATAAACGGGCAAAAAACCGGCTTCAAAATGACAGAAACCGTTCGCAATATGGTCTCGTTTCGCGAATTGAACCTACTTTCCCAATGGCCAATTTCCGGAAGGTTCGACGTTATTTTTTGCCGAAATGTTGTCATATACTTTGACGAAGCAACACAGCTGTCACTTTGGCCCAGGTTCGAATCTGTAACCGCACCAGATGGGTGGTTGTTCGTTGGCCATTCTGAGCGCCTATCAGACAGGTTTGAAACCAAATTTGTCACTGTCGGCCCGACGGCCTACCGCTGCTCATCTCATTTTGACACGCAAACCTGAAAATAGGAATCCCAATGGCACTCCGAGATCAAATTCGTGTAATCGTCGTTGATGATATGTCAACAAGTCGTGGCCTCATCACACAGGCCCTAGATTCATTTGGCATCCGCAATGTTGTGACGGCCGCTGACGGGCCAACGGCTTTACAGTCGATAATGCAGTCTCCCGTGCACCTCGTTATATCTGACTACAACATGCCGGGTATGGATGGGCTTCACCTGCTGCATGCATTGCGCCAAACGCCACAAACCAAAGGGGCAGGTTTTATTCTTATCACAGGACGTGCTGATCGGGAGATAATTGATAAGGGCCGCCAACTTGGGATGAACAACTTCTTAAAAAAGCCGTTCACCCCTCCCGAGCTCCAATTATGTATTGAAGCTGTGGTGGGGCGCTTATGAAAATTGAAAACATCAGCCAAAATGTTTCTAATAATGACGATACGGCTTTGACACTCGCGTTGCTTTCGCATCGTATTGGTGATGAGCTTTGTGATCTGGTAAATATTTGCCGAAATGTAGAAAATGCACTGGGTGTTGTTATTGGCACTCCGAAGGAAGAAATCGATCAACCGATCATGGCCATTCAAGGCCTAGATAGATTGCGACAAACCTTGGAGGATTTAGCGCGCCTGTCAAGGCTGATTGCTCGGTTGCAAGCGTTCTCAAATGATGAAATTCCAAAGCAAGACGTTTTAAGAACGGTCATTCTCACCGGGCTAGCAAGTCGGTTGACCCGATCAGAAGTAACAGGTTTTGGGGAAGAACAGAATTTACAGGATGTGATTTGGAAATAGGACCAGCCTACATTGTGTAAAATAAATTTGCCGCGAACCGTCCAACGCGCCTTGATGGATTCTTTACTATTCCAGCCTTCAGAGCAAAGGCAATGTTCCACTCAAACTGAGTAGTTCGATGCCAACGCCCAATATTAGGCTGTTAGTTGTCGAAGCTGTATTTCAATCGATGCATCCTGGTTTGCTGTGTTCACAGGATTTTTTTGGGCACCTAATTATGATCGAAGTAAAGTAGTTGCGCTCGTTGAACCCGTTTTGAAACCGTATTTTTTCCCATTTAGAGTCGAATTTGGTATCGCTCAATTCCCTCAAAGCATAATCATGCGGCAAAAATCTGTGGGCAGTTTTTATAAATTTCACCACCCGGTGCAGTGTTCACATCTTGCCCGCAATATGGGCATACTTTATTGTAGCCTTTTTTATGCGGCCTCGCTTTTGTTGCTGCCAAAACAAATGCACATCAAAACAACTCAATGTCATTGCATACGGAATATTTCTGGATTTGTACCAATTCTTCAGAAATATCCACCCGCCCCAACAGCTTTTGTCTAGCGCGGCCCGAATGTGGCCAAAATTGAATTCGCCTTGCTTGATTTCCTCCCAAGCTTTGACTCTGGCAAGAAATTCCCTCTGCTTGCAAAAACGAGATAACAAATTCCCCGTTTCTATTGCCCACTTCCGAGAACTTTGAAATCATTTTGCCACCGCCAAAAAGCTTGGCTTGCAATCGATGCTTCAAACCACCTTGCTTTATGATCGCGTTAATCAACAATTCCATCGCATTCACCCGAGATCCGATCGCATCAGTACTGACACCTAAACCATGCGGCAACAGGATATGATTCATTCCGCCAACACCAGCCACCGGGTCCCATAAACATGCGGAAACACATGACCCCAGGATGGTCGTGATCATTGCATCCTCTTTAGTCGCAGTTGCAAACTCTCCCTGAGTGATATGTGTTGTCATCATCAATTTGGTTCCCCCGTCTAGCGCAATTGGCATCTCTAAACGACAATTCGTTCCTAAATTTCAGCCTTTGCGGCATCCGGTATCTTAGCCGGCCCTCATGGTACTAGAAATCTTCCCATTCACTCTCGGGCGTTGAAGCTGTTTGCGCAACTGCGACCGCTTGAACAGACGGTTTAACATCTGGAGCGCGGGGCAAATCAACGCTTGCCTGGTGGGTGTCCTGCATTTTCGCAGCGTCACGTGCTGATTGGAAATTTGGGGCAACAATATTGCTCTCAATTGAACCGGTTTGAAATCTGGACATGGTGTCAGAAAGAATTTCTGCCTCTCTCGTCAATGCATGGCTTGCTGCAGTTGTTTCTTCAAACATTGCCGCGTTTTGTTGGGTCACCTGATCCAATTGGTTCACCGCTGTATTGATTTCAGCCAAGCCAGAAGATTGTTCGCTTGAGGATATCGCGATCTCGGACACATGGTTCGAAATATTCGACACGGATTCAAATATCTCTCCCAAGGCTTCTCCAGCGCGTCCAACCAAATCGACACCACGTTTCACATGTTGACCACTTGCCGAAATCAAATCATTGATTTCTCGAGCGGCATCTGATGATCGTTGCGCCAAGGCCCGAACCTCCGAAGCAACAACTGCAAAGCCGCGCCCCGCTTCACCCGCCCGAGCCGCCTCAACACCTGCATTCAATGCAAGTAGATTTGTTTGAAATGCGATGTCGTCAATCACACTGATAATGCGCGAAATCTGACTTGAGGAAGATTGAATTTCCCCCATTGCATCAACCGCTTCGCGCACAACATTACCACTTGATTCCGCATTTTCTTTGGCATCCGCGACAACCTGGTTTGCCTGTTCAGCCCCATCTGCAGCGGAGCGGACACTCACTGTAAGTTCATCAAGTGCGGTTGCAGTTTCCTCCAGTGCTGCGGCTTGGCGTTCGGTCCGGCGCGACAAATCATCGGCAGCATTACTGATATCAGATGCCTCGCCTCGAATCGATTCAGCATTGTCGACAACATCCAACATCGCGTCGCGCAAAGTCCCAACCGCGCCATTGAAATCATTGCGCAACTGCTCGTAATCCGGCTTGAACGTTCTCGTGATTTCCGCCGTCAGATCGCCTTCAGAAAGCTGGCGCATACCAACGCGCAACGCCTCTACAACTTCAGCTTGGGCTTTTTCCAGTTCAAGTCGGTTTGCCTCAGCTTTTTCTATCTGGTGCTGGACCTCGGTAACATCATTGCCAACAAGCAAAATTCGGACCATTTTTCCTGCTTTATTTTGCACCGGGCTGAATGCACCTTCCAGAATTCCATCAGAGCCCTCCCCTGCATCCAGCAGGAATTTTCCAACAATGGATTCTCCTTCAGTCAGACGGTCCCAAACACTGCCTCTTTCTTGCGCTAATTTGGAATCAAATTTAATAAGCTCTGATACCTTTTTGCCAATTTGATCGCTGTCTTTCCCGCCAGTCAGGTTCAAAAAATTCTCATTTGCAGTCAACAACGTTCCGGTTGGTGAAAATTCAGCTTTTGACTGGTTTTCCTCAATCGCCTTTAGAACCGCATCATTCATCCGCCTTAAGGTGACATCCTGCCATTCGACCACACACCCGAGTTGCTCTCCCAGATTACCAATCACAGCATTGATATCCAGAGAAAATCGCGCATTTCCAACCGTAATTTCAGCATGTAACGGCAGGTTCGCAGGATCATTCAACAAGTCACGGACCCGTTCTGGCACCTTATGAAAAATATCAATGTTGGAACCAATCACATTCCGTCCATCAAAGTTCGAATTGACCTGTTTGAATTGATCTTCATACTTGATCAACATTTCTGTCGCCGATGGGTTGACATGCCTAATTATGAAATCCTGATCAACAATCATCAGACCAACAGAGACTCCTTCAAACGCTGTGCCCTTAAACAGAGTTTCGGCCGATGCCTCTTTTGTGGCTTTCAAAGTATCCCGAAAATTCTCAAGGACCGATGCTATATCACCAATTTCATCACCGCGACTGACGGCAGGTATTTCAATATCGTATTCTTCCTGCGCGACCCGTTTCATTGCGCTGCCAACACCGGATAGCGGTCGACCAACGCTGCGCGCCAAGAAGATTGAAACCAGAACAGAAATGACTGCAAGAAAACCGCCCTGCATCAGCATATTGTTGCGCACAGAAACAGCGGGTGCATACAATTCTTCGGTATCTTGCTGTGCTATCATTGCCCACGTCAGATCGCCAATTTTCAATACGGCATAGGCAGACAGAACATCCTGGCCATTTACGCCAATACCATTTGCCAAACCTGATACCCCGGACAACGCCAGATCAACCAGTTCCGTCCCAACATCGAGTTGGGCCAGTCGATCCAAATCCTCGTCTTTCGAGCTGAGCCGCAGGTGGTAATCCGGCCCGACTGCCATAGTAACACCGCTGTCCCCCAAGCCAGCATTGGTCTCGAATATCTCAGAGAGCGTGTCATTGGTTATCTGGATCGCATAGACCCCCATGACCGCGCCGTTTACTGACAGGATCGGGGCGGCCACAAACCCAGCAACATCGCCGTTGCTTGGACCGTAGGGTGCCAGATCGACGAAGGTGGATTCATTTGCACCCAAGGTCATTGCCTTTTGGTATGCGGTTGCCAAGCCTGTATTACTTAACGTGCCCGTGACGAAATTTGTCGCATAGTCCGCTTTTTTCATGACCGAGTAGACGAGGTTGCCTTCTGGGTCGAACAAGAAGATGTCGAAATATGAATTACGCTCCATCACGGTTTGGTAATAGGGATGGCGACGACGATGACGCCGGGAATAATCCGTTTGCACCCTAGAAAAGTCGACCACGCTTGGTTTATCAGCATCTTTCGGTGACGATGCTGGAAAATGTTCTTTCAAAAATTCGGTTTGATCCCCCGGCAAGGCAGCCCATGCGCTGATAAACTCAGTGATCGCACGGCGTGTTGAGGGGCTGCTGGATTGCGCAATGACCTCTTTGGACAAGTTTGTATGCCAAGTGGAAATGCGTTCCGATCGGGAATCAAGCGCGATTTTCATATGTTCTCTGGCCGCTTTGTCGAGTGTCGTTTTGGTGTTATGATATGCCATAAGCCCCATACCAATCAGCGCCATCGCACTCAGCGACAGCATGATCAAAGGCAGTTTGATAGCGATTTTGATATTGTTCAGAAACGACATAGTCCAAATTCTCCACACGATGGGGTCACAATGCGACACAGCGAACAATGGCAATGCACCATGTCATTGATTTGTGCCCGGTATTGCGATGGACTATTGCGCGTGGAAATGAAGATTCGTTTAAGCCAAACGCCCCATCCAGCCCGATCCAGTGTTACACACCAGAACAGGTCAATCTGATTAGTTAAAACTATAACGATCTATGTCCCCAGGGTGCGCTATAAACACACCGGTACAGGGATTTACTGGCTCAACAGCTGGCTGGCGTCAATTTTACCAAAATTACCAAGCAATTGACGGATAAAGGAAATACCTTTGACATTGCTATCCGTTACGCGCCGCGACAAGGCCACAACACGCCCGTCCTCCAATGTGAACCGCTCAATGTTATCAACCACACCGGCCTCGTTATAGGTGATGGCAACAAGTTGACGGTCAATGATTTTCGGGGCCTTAAAGGCAAAATGACGCCATCGGCTCTGAGTGTAATACCAGCCACCGGTTTCCAGCACCCCAAAGGATGTCGGGCGACCAACCGCATCGGCGACTGAATCACGGGTGTCTACCCCAACCACGATCTGTTCCAGATCACTGTCCGTCGGCACATAACCGTGGTCTTCAAATGTGGCGGCGCATGCGCCAACTGCCAGAATAAGCAATCCGAACGCAGCTTTTCTAATGTATCCAACCCGTTTTAACATACCCAGCCTTTTGCTCCGCCCCTTGACCTTAGCCCTGATCACACCGTAATCGGACTTGTATATCCGGCTTATAGAAGGATTGGCTGCGGTTCAAGAATGGAAGTTGCAAAGCAAATGACAGCAAACAAACAAAACCTGAGCGTCGCGGGGTTGAACAGCAAAGGGGCAACGCCTTTTGAAGTGCATCCGAATGCTGCGCAGCGAAAAACGATCGCCAAAACGCTGGATCTGCTTGAGCTGCGGAAGATCCGTTTTGTAGGGCAAATCACCCCAACAGGCGAGGCCGACTGGAGCCTGACGGCCGATCTGGGGGCGACTGTGGTACAGGCTTGCGTGGTGACGCTGGCCCCTGTCAACACACGCATCGATATCAAGGTATCGCGGCTGTTTGTTGCGCAGCCCCCTGTGCTGGATGACACGGAAGAGGAAATCGAGCTGTTACCAGGCGATGATAGCGAGCCATTGGGGAGCCACATCGATCTGGAGTCCGTGATGACCGAAGCATTGTCACTGGCCCTGCCCCTCTACCCCAAGGTCGAAGGGGCAAACCTTGAAACGGGTACATTTACCGAGGACGGCAAGGTGCCGATGTCTGACGAGGATGCCCGCCCGTTTGCAGCGCTTTCCGCCCTGCGCGACAAGTTGGAAGGCGACAAATAGATCAAGGGGTTTTGCGGCCTTGCACAAAGGCCCAAGAAAACACTTGCACCAGCCCAAATTCCCAGTATGTTCCGCGCTCGCGCAGATGATGGGTTGTAAATTAATCCCCTGTTGGCGTATGAGACATAAAGATATGAAACGCAGGGGCAAGACCCCCTATTAGCCCGAGGTTGTGACATGGCTGTTCCTAAGAGTAAAATTTCGCGGTCACGCCGCGGTGAGCGTCGCTCGCACGATGCGCTGATTGCTGGCAATCCTGCTGAATGCCCGAATTGCGGTGAGCTAAAGCGCCCACACCACGTCTGTTCCGACTGTGGTCACTATGCTGAGCGCGAAGTTGTTGCAGTGGTGGACGACGCTGACTTCGACGACGAAGACGCGGCCTAAGACGCGCGGCTTTGGCACCTAGAGCATGACATCGGACACAAATACCCCGAATACTCTGGGTGCAACACGCACCATCATATCCGTTGACGCTATGGGTGGCGATCTGGGGCCGGCAGCTGTTGTTGCCGGCATTTCGCGTTCTGCACGCCAAAATCCGGGTATCGGGTTCATCGTCAGCGGTGACAAACCCACATTAGAAGCCCTGTTCGCCAAAAAGCGCGATCTGGCCGAGCGGTGCGAAATTCGCCACGCCGACGAGGTCGTCACCATGGACGCCAAGCCAAGCCACGTGATGCGCTATGGCAAAGAAACATCGATGTGGGCCGCTGTTGATGCGGTGAAATCCGGCGATGCTTCGGTTTGCGTATCCTGTGGCAACACCGGCGCATTGATGGCTGTTTCGATGATCCGTCTGCGCAAATTGCCCAGCATCAACCGCCCTGCCATCGCCTGCCTTTGGCCATCGCGCAACAAGGGCGGGTTCAACATCATGCTGGATGTTGGTGCAGACATCCGCGCCGACCAAGAAGATTTGCTACAATATGCCTTGATGGGTGCCTCTTATGCCCGCAATGGCATGGCCATTCAACAGCCGCGTGTTGGGCTGCTGAATGTCGGCACAGAAGAGCACAAAGGGCGTGCCGAACTCAAGGTCGCGCATGAGTTGATCTCAGATGCAGCCGATGACGCCAATTTCGAGTTTGTCGGCTTTGTTGAGGGCGGTGATATCCCCTCGGACCGCGTTGACGTGATTGTGACAGACGGGTTCACCGGCAATGTGGCTCTGAAAACGGGTGAAGGCACCGCCAGCCTGATCAGCGAATTCTTGCGCCAAGCGTTCAAGGCAACGCCGTTTGCCCGTATCGCTTCGCTCTTGGCCCTGACATCTCTTAAACGGTTGAAAATGCGTATTGATCCACGTCGGGTCAATGGCGGTGTATTTCTGGGGCTGAACGGCACCGTGATCAAATCCCACGGGTCCGCCGATGAAACCGGCATCGCTGCCGCAATCCAGTTGGCGATCACCCTGTCGCAATCGGATTTCTCCCATAAACTTGCCCTGAGGGTTGCATCTGCATCCTCGGCCCGCCAAGATGCTCCACAATTAGAAAAATAACAGGCAACCCAATGACTTTACGCGCCGTGGCAATTGGCGTCGGGCATTACCTGCCCGAACGCATCGTCCCCAACAGTGAATTTGAAAAAACGCTGGACACCACTGATGAATGGATTCGCAGCCGTTCAGGGATTGAACGGCGCCATATCGCGGCCGAGGGCGAAACCACCTCGCAAATGGCGACTGCCGCCGCCGTTAACGCCCTAAAAGACGCCGGTTGTTCGGCTGATGATATCGACGCAGTTGTCGTGGCCACCTCAACCCCGGATCACACATTTCCGTCTGTCGCCACTATGGTACAGGCTGAAATCGGCATGACGCGCGGCTTTGCCTTTGATGTGCAGGCGGTTTGCGCCGGTTTTGTCTACGCACTGGCCAATGCCAACGCGCTGATCTTGTCGGGTCAGGCCAAACGGGTGCTGGTGATCGGGGCCGAAACCTTTAGCCGGATCATGGACTGGACCGACCGCGCAACGTGCGTCTTATTCGGCGACGGGGCTGGCGCACTGGTTTTGGAGGCCCAAGACGGCAGAGGTAGCGCTGATGACCGCGGAATTCTGGCAACCGACCTGAATTCGGACGGACGTTACAAGGATATGCTGTTTGTTGACGGCGGCGTGTCGACCACGCAAACCTCTGGCTTTTTGCGCATGCAAGGCAACGCCCTGTTCCGCCAAGCCGTTGAGAAATTAACACAAACCGCCGAAACAGCCTTGGAAAAAGCTGGGCTACAAGACAGCGATGTCGACTGGATTGTGCCGCATCAGGCCAATATCCGCATCATCGCAGGCACCGCCAAAAAGATGGGCATCCCGATGCAGCAGGTGATTTTGACCGTCCAAGATCATGGCAACACTTCTGCCGCATCGATTCCCCTTGCCTTGTCGGTTGGCAAGGCGCGTGGGCAGATAAAACAGGGTGATTTGCTGGTCACCGAGGCGATTGGTGGCGGGTTGGCATGGGGTTCAGTGGTCATTCGATGGTGATTTGGCGGTAATTCGGCGTTTAACCCCCACTTCCAAGCCATTGATATTGACTCGTAAAATCGCAGACCGCTATGGTTGTGCAAATTGCAGTTATGCAAAACGGGGGAAGTCATGAGTGAAAAGACATTAACGCGAATGGATTTAAGCGAGGCTGTGTTTCGCGAAGTTGGGCTTAGCCGCAATGAATCGGCTCAATTGGTCGAGAGCGTTCTGGGGCATATGTCCGACGCGCTGGTCGATGGCGAATCCGTCAAAATATCGTCCTTTGGCACCTTTGGTGTGCGCGACAAGGCGGCCCGCATCGGCCGCAACCCCAAAACCGGCCAAGAGGTCCCAATCCATCCGCGCCGTGTTTTGACGTTCCGCCCCTCACACCTGATGAAAGATCGGGTTTCCTCAGGCAACAAACGCTAAGGGGGGCGCGTCGTGGCCAAATCAGCCGACGCCTTTCGTACCATCAGCGAGGTTGCCGAGTGGCTTGATACTCCCGCCCATGTGCTGCGCTTTTGGGAAAGCCGTTTTACGCAGGTCAAACCTGTAAAACGGGCCGGTGGGCGGCGCTATTATCGCCCCAACGATATGTTGCTGCTGGGTGGCATCAAAAAACTGCTGCACGAAGACGGGATGACCATCAAAGGCGCGCAAAAACTGCTGCGCACCGATGGGGTTAAAAAAGTGTCTGCCATGTCGCAAGCGCTGGACGCCGAGGATCGTGCCGCCATTGATCTTGAAGCGATTGAGGTCGTCAACGAGCCCTCTTCGCTGAGCATTGTTGCGTCAGATGAGTCGGAAACTGTACCTGAACCCACTCCGGTGGCAGCACTTGATCCGGAACCAGAGGTCGCACTTGATCCAGCGCCTAAAGCGGCACCTGATCCTGAGCCAGATGTCACAGTTGACCCAACGTCTGAGGCCGCAGTTGATCCAGAGCCCGAGGTTACCTTCACCCCCGCGCCTGAGGTGACATCGATTCCCGACGCTGCCCCCTCGATTGCCGCCGAATTGGAGCCAGAGCAGCCCGACGTGGCCATTCCGACCCCCGAACCCATCGCAGAGCCACTTGCGGCTCCACAAGCCATTGTTGAGGCTCAACCGAGCGCCTCCGACACAACGGATACCGTTGATGTAAGCGCGCAGCTTTCCTCGATCTACAGCCGTCTAACGGCGCTGCACGACCGGATGAAAGATAACATTGATCCAAAGCAGCAAGGCTAAGAACAAGATATGGGTTTTCCGGCTTGCTTTGGCCCACAAAAACTTTATGTAGTGGCGGAGTTCGGGCTATGGCGCAGTCTGGTAGCGCGTCCGTCTGGGGGACGGAAGGTCGCAGGTTCGAGTCCTGCTAGCCCGACCAACATCATAGCCGTCCGCACCTTACCGGTGACGGGCGGTTTGATACATCTGGGGGACTGAGATGACAGATATCACATCCGGCACAGGCGTTCTGCCCGATCATGCACTGCGCGATCTGATTGCTGTGGGCGGCATCACAGCCAGCCCCGCCATCATCCCCGAACAATTGCAGCCGGCCTCACTAGATTTGCGCCTTGGCACTGTGGCCTACCGCGTGCGGGCCTCGTTCCTGACAGGAGCCAATGCCACTGTCGCCGACAGGTTGCATGAGTTCGAGATGCACCGCGTTGATTTGTCCGACGGTGCCGTGCTGGAAAAGGGGGCTGTGTACCTTGTGCCTTTGATGGAGAGCCTCGCTCTGCCCGCTGGCATTCAGGCCGTTGCCAACGCCAAGTCTTCCACAGGTCGCCTTGATCTTCTGACCCGTACCGTGACCGATTACGGCACTGAATTTGACCGCATCCCTCTGGGCTATACCGGCCCGCTTTATGCCGAAATCTGCCCACGCTCGTTTTCTGTGCTGGTGCGCCCCGGCATGCGCCTGAACCAGATCCGTTTTCGCGCAGGGCAAGCGGTGCTGACGGATGCCGAACTGTTGGCCCGCCACACAAAACACGCGCTTGTTGATGGCGAAGCGCACATTGACGACGGGCTCGGCTTTTCCGTCGATCTGCGGCCAAAGTCCGGCAATCTGGTTGGCTACCGCGCCAAACCCCATACCGGTGTGATTGATCTGGAAAAAATCGGCTTTTATGACCCGATGGAATATTGGGAGCCGATCCACACCGATGAGGCGCGGATCATCTTGGACCCCGGCGCATTTTACATTCTGGTCAGCCGTGAAGCGGTGCACATCCCGCCCGATTGCGCAGCCGAGATGGCCCCCTATCTGGCCATGGTCGGCGAATTTCGCGTCCACTATGCTGGTTTCTTTGACCCAGGCTTTGGCCATGATGCAGCGGGCGGCAAAGGCTCGCGCGGGGTGCTTGAGGTGCGCTGCCATGAGGCGCCGTTCGTGCTGGAACACGCGCAGATCGTCGGACGACTGGTCTATGAGCGAATGGCATCGATCCCCGAGACCCTCTACGGGGCCGATCTGGCCTCAAACTACCAAGGTCAGGGCCTAAAACTATCCAAACATTTCAAGACAATATAGCACAAATTTAATTCAAAATTTCGGCTTCTTCTTGCCTAAAATACCTGCGCCGCAGGCACCTTGCATCGCCACTCGACAAACGTCGCTCTTATGACACCGGATTTCGCTCTTGTTAAGCTTGTTTGAGCGCTCAATGTTCCCGTAAAAGTTTAACCCCGGAACATCGAGAGAAATCTTTTGAAGCACTTCTTACTCTTTGTCTCATTGCTTGCACTGACCGCCTGCAATACGGATTTGGCCCAAACCGTCGCGCCGTCCGGAGAAACCTACGAAACGAAGTCTAGGTTACTGAATTTCCATGGCGGCCCTGACTACGCACAAGTGCCTGCCAAATGCCAAGTCAGAGCGCCCGGATTTTCAAAAACCTTTACGACGCCAGCCACAATTGAAGTTCCGATGGCCAAAAGTGGCCGCGTCGCCATTACAAGAATTACCTGTACGATTAACGGTGTAACAAAGTCCGTTGATGGGGTACCTGGCGAGTATACGCGCACTATTGGGTATGCCCCCAGCAGCAACCTGTTCGACTTTTGGTTCTATGGCAGAAACGGCGGCGTACTCTATGGGAGTCGGGACAATAAAGTTGCAATAGTCAGTGGTGCACCACCGCCATAGCTGCGAAACATGGCTGGTCCTTAAAACCGCCCCATACGCCGCGCCAGCCGTGCCATTTTCTTGGCCTTACCGGCTGTGTCTTTGGCCTTTTGTGCCTGCTCGCGCTCGGCAGGGGTCATCTCCGCTGTCGATTTACCGCGATTGGCGGCCATATCAATGCCCTTGTTCACGGCTTTGCGCATAACAAGCCGCATTACCATGTTGATGATCTGGTTGATATTCATAACATCCTCCTATTCTTCAAACATTTCACTTTGGCCAATCGCTTCTTCGCTCTCTTCGTCCACGGCCTCGGGCATTCCCGGCATCGCACCTGGTGGTGGGCGGCTCTCCAACAATCCGGCAGAGCGCAATTCCTTGAGGCCCGGCAGATCGCGGGCATTTTCCAGACCGAAATGATCCAAAAATCCTTGTGTAACAACGAATGTCACGGGACGTCCCGGTGTCATCCGGCGCCGGCCAAAGCGGATCCATTCCATTTCAAGCAATTGGTCCACCGTACCACGGCTCACTGAAACCCCGCGAATTTCCTCAATCTCGGAGCGAGTCACGGGTTGGTGATACGCGATAATCGCCAAAGTCTCGATTGCAGCACGCGACAGTTTGCGCGTCTCAACCGTTTCTTTTTGCATCAAAAACCCAAGATCGGGTGCGGTCCGGATTGCCCATGCGTCCCCAACCCGTACCACCGACACGCCGCGCCCCTCATAGCGTTTGCGTAGGTACACGATCGCCTCGGCTGCATCACATCCATGCGGCATCCGCTCATTCAGCTCCTTAACCGTCACAGGTTCGGCCGTGGCAAACAAAATGGCCTCAACCATGCGTTCCTGCTCGCCCATTGGCGGGGCCTCAAACAGGCTTTCTTCTATCTCGGGGGCTTCAGTCTCTGATGTTTGATTTTCTTCAACCATCATTCTGGCCCTTTTTTGCGAATCTGGATCGGGGCAAAAGCCTCGCCCTGACGAATTTCAATTTGCCCAAGTTTTGCCAACTCCAAGGAGGCTGAAAAATTGGCCGCCGTTGCACTGCGCCGCTTTGCTGGATCAGTCTCCCAACCCTCTGGCAGATAGCTCTCAAGCCCCGTCCAATCGCCAGCATAGCCGATCAGCCCGCGCATCCTGTCCAGCGCTTGTTCAAGCGTCATGACCGAATTGCGATTCATCACAAAGGGGCGAAATTCGTCTTTGGTACGGGTGCGCGCATAGGCCTGCATCAGGTCAAGCAGCGTCGCGGTATAAGTGACACGGCGAATACGGGTCACGTCCTCGGGCAATCCGCGAGCAAAGAAATCCCGCCCCATCTGGTCCCGCGCCATCAGTTTGGCCGCACTGTCGCGCATGGCTTGCAAGCGCTCCAGTTGAAAGGCCAGATGTGCTGCCAACTCTTCGCCGGAGGGGCCTTCCTCGGAGGGATCAGGCGGCAGCAACAGGCGTGATTTCAAAAACGCCAACCAGGCTGCCATCACCAAGTAATCTGCCGCAAGTTCAAGCCTCAGGGCTTTGGCTTCATTAATGAATTTCAAATATTGTTCGGCCAAGGCCAACACCGAAATTTTGCGCAAATCCACCTTTTGGGTACGTGACAAGGTTAGCAACAAATCGAGCGGGCCCTCGTAACCATCGACGTCAATGATCAAGGCCTCGGCCACCAGCCGATCTTCTACCGCAAGCGGCTTGTCTTCCTCGAATTCTAAGTCAGCCATCACTCACTCATCACTGTGCCCGATTAACAGGCTCGCAAGTTCGGCTTCCAGCGCCGAAATGTCAATATTATCTGGCGAAATGCGCATATTTAGGGCGGCATCTGCCCGTGCTTGCGCGGCGGGTGTTAAGGCACCTGCCTGTTGCGCAACCTGTTGCATTTCAGACATTTCGCTATTGCAATGCAGGATCATATCCATGCCCGCCGCCATTGAGGCACGGGTGCGTTCAATCATATCCCCGTTCAACGCGTTCATTGAAATATCATCGGTCATCAACACCCCATCGAACCCGATGTCTTCGCGCACCACACGCGTCATAGCGCTTGAGGTCGTCGCACAGTCAGATGGGTCAATATCCTCATATACAACATGGGCCGACATACCGAGAGGCAGGTCGGACAGGGCCTTCATGGCTGCAAAATCACTGGCCATCAAATCGGCGCGTTTGGCGCTGACGCGTGGCAGTTCCAGATGGCTGTCCGTTCCGGCGCGTCCATGACCAGGGATGTGTTTCAATACAGGTAAAACGCCGCCATCCAACAACCCGTCGGCCACTGCACGACCAACCAAAGCCACTGTGTATGCATCTTCGCCATAACAGCGGTTGTAGAGGAATGGATGGGTCTGCGCGGTGGCCACATCGGCGCAGGGTGCGCAATTGCTATCAACACCGATATCGCGCAATTCATCCGCAATGATACGGTAGCGCAGATACATGCTGCGGGCCGCTGCCGCCGGATTTTCCTTGATCTGATCAAGCGGCGGCATCCAGTGACGCCACTGTGGCGGGGTCAAACGTTCAACCCGCCCGCCTTCCTGATCAATGGTGATCAGCGCGTCGCGGCCAACGCTTGTGCGCAGATCATTGGTCAAGCGGCGCAGTTGATCAGGATTATCGATGTTGCGGGCAAACAGGATAAAACCCCACGGATTGGTCTCGGCGAAAAATGCGGCCTCCTCGGGCAGCAGCTTCTCGCCAGCGCACCCAAATATATAGGCCCCCTGTGTGCCAGAGATCGCACCTGTCATTTAGCGTACTTTCACAGGGATACAGGCCGCTTTTTCGGCCAGCAGCGCGGAACAAAACCGCCGCGCATCCGACAAGTCTTCGAAGCCCATGGCGCGCAGCCGATAGAACGTGCGTCCGCCGCTTTGCGCCTTTTGGATCACCCGCGATTTGCCCTCCATGTATTCGGTGAAACGTCCATACAGACGGTCCCATTCTTTTTGCGCGATCTCGGCCGTGTCATAGGCCCCGAGCTGGGCCAGTCGAGTGCCCGCCTGGATCGTTGCCGCATCCACTTCGGTGGCGGGGGCCGAAACCGTTTGGGCCGCAACCACTTCGACGGGGGCGGTGGCAGGTGTTGTGTTTAGTCCGGCTGGCCGACCCGATGGGCGGGGGGAATGTGACACGCCCGCAATTGACGCCGAAATAATCGCAATCTGCGGTTTTGACAGTGGTGCGTCCAATGGTGATAGCGGCTCAACGTTGGCGGCGATCTCGTCGGCAAGCGCCATGGCCTCGGCAACCGCACGATCCGTCGCTGATTGCTCGGATGCGGTTGGGTCAATCGATGCAACCGCGACGCCCTCACCATCATCCAAGACGGCTGGTAAATCCGGTTCCGCCACGGCTTCTTGCAGCAACGCGGGCGCGGTGATTTCACTGCCTTGGCTCTGGGCGATTTCGACGTCCGCTGCTTCTGTCCCGGATGTGGCCTGATCTCGTGGCGCGGGGCGGCGTAAACCTGCTTGATCTTCTTGGGTCACACCAGCCCCCGTCGGGGCCAGCACCAATCGTTCGGCGGTTGGTTCGGCTACGCCATCGGCCTGCACCTGATTTACCGACAATCCCTGATGCGCCGTTTGCTCGCCACCTGGATTTTTCGGCTGCACCCGCATCGGCCCATCCAGGGCGCGCACAACAGGCACGCCAGTGACATCGCGCACCAGCAACCGATAGCCCCAAACCCCGATTCCTGCGACCAGGGCAACAGACATCACGGCCCCTGCCGTATTAACCAGTTTGGAAATCCTGCGTGATCTGGATACAGTTCCCGCCACGCCCTGCGACGCAGTCTCTGCGCCACGGTATTCTAAATCCGCCATTTTGTGCCTCACTGCCCGCGTCGCAAATTGCGACACTGGTCACTCTAAACTGCCTCGTGACCACAGTGGTGCGCTTGTTGTCAGCGCATTTCCTCAGCTGGGGTCACGCCTAGAATACCAAGTCCGGCTGAAATAACAATGGAAACCGCACGGATTAGGGCGATTTTCGCTTGTGACGTGGCGCAATCGTCCTCTTGCAGGAACCGAAGCTCGGGCAAATCATTTCCACGGTTCCACAATGAATGAAATTCACCCGCCAGTTCATAGAGGTAAAACGCCACCCTGTGCGGCTCGTTGGTACGGGCTGCAATTTCAATCAAGCGCGGCCACTCGGCCAGTTTTTTCACCACGGCCAGCTCGGCCTCGTGGTCCAGCTTGGCCAAATTCGCGGCAGCCAGCGTGGCGTCGTCCACATTGACGCCAGCCTCAATCGCTTTGCGCAACACCGAATGGATCCGTGCGCTGGCGTATTGCACATAGAACACCGGATTGTCCTTGGATTGCTCCAGCACTTTGGAGAAATCGAAATCCAGTGGGGCGTCATTTTTGCGCGTCAGCATCACAAAGCGGGTCACGTCAGGGCCGACCAGTTCAACGACTTCGCGCAGGGTCACAAAATTCCCGGCCCGCTTGGACATTTTGAACGGTTGGCCATCCTTAAACAGGCGTACCAATTGGCACAGCTTGATATCGAGTGGTACTTTGCCATCCGACAGAGCCGACACAGCCGCCTTCATCCGTTTGACATAGCCACCGTGATCGGCACCAAAAACATCAATCAATTCATCAAAGCCACGCTCGACTTTGTCAAAGTGATAGGCGATATCGGGGGCAAAATAGGTCCAGCCGCCATCGGATTTTTTGACAGGGCGATCGACGTCATCGCCATGCTCGGTTGACTTGAATAAGGTCTGCACGCGCGGTTCCCAATCTTCGTCAGCCTTACCCTTTGGTGGCGGCAAAACCCCCTCATAAATCAATCCCTTAGAGGATAAATCTTCAAGAGCTGCTTCAATTTTTCCAGAGCCATACAGGGATTTTTCCGAATAGAATACGTCCATCTCCACACCCAAAGATGCCAAGTCAGCGCGGATCATATCCATCATCGCTTGGGTCGAGAATTCGCGCAAATCCTCCAGCCAAACCGATTCAGGTTGATCAATCAGACTGTCGCCGTATTTCGCCTTCAACGCCTCGCCAATCGGCACCAGATAATCACCCGGATACAACCCCTCGGCAATCTGTGGCTCCAACCCATTGGCCTCGCGATACCGCTCATAGGCCGAGCGCGCCAATACATCGACCTGCCCGCCGCCATCGTTCACGTAATATTCCCGCGTCACCTGATGGCCCGCGAAATCCAAAAGGCTGGCCAACGCGTCGCCAAATACCGCCCCGCGCGTATGCCCGACATGCAGCGGGCCTGTCGGATTGGCCGAAACAAACTCGACATTCACCCGACGCCCCTGCCCCATATCAGAGCGGCCAAAATCAGCGCCCTCTTGCAACGCAGCCCCAACCACGCCGCGCCACAGGTCCGTGGCCAAACGCAGGTTTAAAAACCCCGGTCCCGCTACATCAGCCAGCACAATGCGATCATCACTGATCAGTTTGGCCGCCAAAGCCTCGGCAATATCACGCGGCTTCATTTTGGCAGGCTTGGCCAGTACCATTGCGGCATTGGTCGCCATATCGCCATGCGCCGCATCACGCGGTGGCTCGACCGTGACATTGGCAAAATCCAAACCGTCAGGCAATACGCCCTCGGCTTGCATTTCTGTCAGGTTTTCGATCACCAGTGCGCGGATATCAGTAAACAGGTTCATAGTAGGCGTCCTTATGGGGTTCGAGCGGGTTTAACATGGCTCACCACAACGTCAACAATCAAGCGACACTTCCCCATTTTTGTTCCATAAATATCCGCGCCGCAGGCATAGAATCTTTAGCCACCCAACAACCGCTCATGTTCTTGCAACGCGAAACGATCTGTCATGCCTGCGATATAATCCGCCACCAACCGCGCCAATGCGGTCTTATCCACCGCCCCTGCGACATCTTTTGACCAGTGAGGCGGCAGTTGATCCGGCTTTGCCATAAACAGCGGGAACAGGTCCTGCACCACCACCGTCACCTTTTCGCGCATCTCAACAACCGAAGGGGCACGATACATGCGGGCAAACAGGAAGGCGCGGATTTCCTTCAGGTCAGCCCAGACCGGCGCGGAAAACTGCACCACAGGCGCGCCCGCCGCGCGGATATCTTCCACCCGCCGCGGGTCAATCTGCGCAATCAAACGGCGGCTCTCGATGATCACGTCAGACACCATCACCCCGAACACCCGACGCAGGGCCTCGTGACGACGCCGATAGCTGCCCAAATCGGGGTAGAGCGCATCAACCTCGCGGTAGCAATCCCCAATGATCGGCAGCGCGATGATGTCCTCATCCGAGAACAATCCTGCCCGAAGTCCATCCTGTAAGTCGTGGTTATTATAGGCAATATCGTCGGACAAGGCCGCCACTTGGGCCTCGCCACTGGCGTAAGTCCCCAGTTCCAGATCATGCTGGGCGTTATATTCCGCCAGCGCATAGGGCAACGCCCCCGTTACCGGACCGTTGTGTTTGGCCAACGCCTCCAGCGTTTCCCACGTCAGATTCAATCCGTCCCATTCCGCGTAATGACGCTCCAGTGATGTGACAATACGGATGGCCTGTGCGTTGTGATCAAACCCACCGTAGGGTGCCATGCACGCGGCCAGCGCGTCTTCTCCGGTGTGGCCAAACGGCGTGTGCCCCAAATCATGGGCCAGCGCCACCGCCTCGGTCAGCTCGCCATTCAACCCCAAAGCGCCCGCAATTGTGCGCGCCACCTGTGCCACTTCAATGGAGTGCGTGAGCCGGGTGCGAAAATAGTCGCCCTCGTGCTCCACAAAAACCTGGGTTTTGTGTTTTAGCCGACGAAACGCCGACGCATGAATGATGCGGTCCCTATCTCGTTGAAAACAAGATCGAAACGCGCTTTCCTCCTCGGCAAACAGCCGTCCCCTAGCTGTCATCGGATCGGACGCATATTGCTTCAGCATATCCCTGCCTGTTGTCGCCTCTAACAATCGTGCTTATATGGGACATGCAACAGGAATGAAACGGCGGATCATCATGGACATCACTCTCCCCCCCTCGGTTACCCCACGCGCCTTTGAGCGACTGGCCGAAATCAACGCTGCAGGCGATGCAAAAGTTTTGCGCGTTGCCGTTGAAGGTGGTGGTTGTTCGGGCTTTCAATATGAAATCACGCTCGGGGACGCCGCCGATGGTGATCTGGTGCTGGAAAGCGCCGGCCAAAAAGTGGTGATTGACGAGGTCTCGCTGCCATTTCTGTCAAACGCCGTAATTGATTTCGCAGACGAGCTGATTGGTGCCCGTTTTGTAATCAACAATCCCAACGCAACCAGCAGCTGTGGCTGCGGCACGTCATTCTCGATGTGATTGTCCTTAGGGAACCCTAGCGGCACTATTATGACACACAAATTGTAGTATTCGCAGCTTATTGCCCCTCAAGATACCTTGTTTAAGCTGCAAAAATACGCCAAATATAGTATAAGCAATAATCTGCCGAGCGGGGAAACCGCAACGGGCAAGGGCAATTTGGGTGCATATCGAGTGATAGTTTGGTTTTTACATGTTCTGGCTATGCAGCGCACCAGCCAGATAGCGGTATCGGCAGAATTGGGGCCATACCATGAGCGTTGATGACGAAGATTATGAAGTACATGTTTTTGCCACCACCGATCAGGATGGCTATTCCGACGGGCTAGAGCCGGAGCCAGAAGAACAAGCACCGCACCATGCGCATGAAAAGAGTGGCAGCACCGGATTAATCCGGATTGGCCTGATCGCGATTATTGTTCTTGGAACGTTGTTTACCATTCATCGCCTGTGGGGTGCCGAGATTGCCCGCATTTATTTGAATGAGCCATCGCCCGATGAACAATTTGCGCCGATTGATCCGCTGGTCTATTCCGAAGCCGTCGATGTCTGGAGCCTGACACGGGCCAATTTACGCATCAGCCAGGCGACCAAAAACACCGCTGTTCAGGAAACCAATCAGGCTGAAACGCTGATCGAGAGTTTGCAAAAGGCGCTGCTGATTGCAGAGGATGCAATCGAGAGAAGCACTGAGGAGTTGGAGACCGCCAAAGAGACACAGGTCGCGGCTGAGGCGCGGACGTCTGAATTGGCAACATCAAACTTGAAGGCAGAACTTGATGCGGCCACAACACAGCTCACTGCCGACGACGCGCTGCTGGCCAAAGCCCAAGCGAAGTTCGCGGCGGCCCAAATGAACACCAAAGAGATCGAGCGCACCGTCGAGCAACTGGGCAAGGCGACCGATGCTGCAATGGTGGCGATTGAGGCTTCCGAGGCGGCTCAAGCCGCCGCCACCTCTGCTGGCGAGATGATTGCCCAGAACGCGGGTGAAGAGGCAGATAACCCGTCCCTATTGGCGCGTCTAACCTTTAATATTTTTAGCGAGACCCAGACCCAAGTGAGCGGAGCAGAACGCGCCCGCAAAGCCGCTGCCACAGCGCTGGCCACTGGCGAATCCCAACTGGCCGAAGCCTCGGACATTGAGGCCAGCTATGAGGCCGAGCGCGACGCTGCAAGAACTGCTGCCGCAAACGCATTAGCTGAAAAGAAGCGGCTGCAAAAGCTGTATCAACAACTGGTCCTAGATCGCGAAGCCGCCGCCAAGCTGCTGGTAACCGCCAAAGCAGCGCAGGCCGCCGCGACCACCGATTTGAGTGAAAAACGAACTGTAAAAGATCTGGCAACAACCCAACTGGCTGCGGCCCAAACTGCGCTAAAGGTGGCATCAGCCAAGGCCGGGGTTGCGGCCACTGATATTACCACTGCCCAAGCGCATTTTGATGTTGCCCAAACCGAACTGAGTGCTCTGCGCAACAAACGTGCCCTGCGCAGTGCTGTGGTTCTGGCCGAAGTCAATTCCCTGTTTGCCGATGAATTACGCAGTGAAATTGGTCTGCCCAATACGGCCGACCCCACCAGCGACCGCTTTGCGCTTTCAAGCGAAGTGTTGTTTCAGTCGGGGGCGGCGGATTTAGGCGAAACAGGCAAGGCCGAGCTGAATAAAATGGCCGCGATCCTGAAACTGGTCATCAAAACCATCCCCGAAGATGTCAGCTGGGTGTTGCGGGTCGACGGGCATACCGACAACAAGCCGCTTACCGGAAATGGACCATTTGCAGATAACTGGCAGCTTAGTCAGGCCCGTGCTTTGGCTGTGGTGAAATACCTGATCACCAAACAAGATGTGTCGCCCAGCCATTTGGCCGCCAACGGGTTTGGCCAATATCAACCAATCCGCAATGGCAATGGGGCTGCAAATCTGGCCATCAATCGCCGGATCGAATTGTTTATAACGCCGAAATAGGGTCAGGCCACAATGGCCTCCATTTCATACCCACGTGCAATCGGTCTGACCGCAGCGAGATGCGTCGAAATTTCGGCGGCCTCGGGGAATACGGCCCTGATCTCGTCCATCAGGGCGCTTTCATCGCCGCACAGATATTCACCAATCAAAAAGCTCTCGGTTGCTGCCCCTTCGGCATAGATTACCTCGTGGTTTTCAAACATCAGATGAATGTATTCCACCCGGTCACAAGGTGCTTTCAAAACGGTGCTGTCGTTCAACAGTTTGTTGGCCGCACATAGCACCTCGTCCTCGCCGAAAAACAATTCGGCGCGCCAGTCCTGCAACAGCATCCGGTGTTGTGGCGAGACCCGTAAATCACGTGTGTTGCCAATTGAACCCGCCTTGAACAGGATTGGGGCAAATGCCCCTCCTCCAACAACGCTACGCCTTCCCGTCCAACGGATCGGTTGAGCGCCGTGATCTTTGGTCGTGACCAGATCACCGATTTCCAGATCTTCAATTCGCACGTCGCCATCAGGGGTTTCAATCAGGGTGCCCGCCGTAAAACAGGGCGGCCCCAAGGTCCCCACCGGCATCTGGGTGCTGGTGTTTACCCAGGTGGTTGCCGTTGCCGTGCCAGCGGACAGCACTGACCCGTCATTTGGCGTAAAATAACGCGCGCCGTCAGCGGTGTAAAAGGTGACACCCACATGGGTGGTGCCATCAATTGTCACCGTATCATTGACCCAAACATCGGTCACATTGCTGCCATTGACCTGATCAAAGCCATCGGCACGAATAAACCCGTCACCGTCTGCATCATTCAAGGTGATCGAAATAACAGTGACGGCAGAGGGTAACCCCGGAGGGGTTCCAGGGTCAAAATTGCCACCAAGGGCCTGATCTGTGTATGTCACCATCTTTTTATTCCTGCATTACCAATTACTTAACCCGCTCCCCCCTGTGCTTGAAACTTCAAATTTCCTGCTTTAGCTAAGGGAACGTTTAACTCTATCGCCGCCGATTGCGTCCAAATCGAGGAAAGCCGGTGGCCATTTGATGTATTATTTCGATTTTCTTTATCCATAAGTGGACTTGAGCCTGCCCTGCATTCCCCGCTACACCAATGATGCAAACAGGAGACTTGCCATGAAAATCGCCACGTTCAACATCAACGGGATCAAAGCCCGCATTAATGCGCTGCCCGATTGGCTCAGCGAGCGCCAGCCGGATGTAGCCTTGTTGCAAGAGATCAAAACCGTCGATGAGGGGTTTCCAAGCGCCTTGTTCGAGGAGATGGGGTACAGCGTGGAAGTACATGGCCAGAAATCCTTTAACGGCGTGGCGATCCTGTCGAAACTGCCGCTAGAGGACGTCACACGCGGCCTTCCGGGCGATGATGAGGATGAGCAAGCCCGCTGGATCGAGGCCACAGTGATGGGCGAGGTCCCTGTGCGGGTTTGTGGGCTGTATCTGCCCAACGGCAACCCCAGTCCGGGACCAAAATATGATTACAAACTGGCGTGGTTGGAACGGCTTTATCACAGGGCGCAGGAATTGCTGGCCTCCGAGGAACCCGCCCTGATGGCTGGTGATTACAACATCATTCCCCAAGCCGAGGACGCCGCCCGCCCCGATGTCTGGCGCGAGGATGCGCTGTTTCGCCCCGAAAGCCGCGCAGCATGGCGCAAGATTGTGAACCTTGGGTTTACCGAAGCGTTTCGGGCCCGCGTACATGGCCCGGATCACTACAGCTTTTGGGATTATCAGGCTGGTGCGTGGAATAAAAACGACGGCATTCGGATTGACCATTTCCTGATGACACCGCAATGCGCTGATTTGCTGCTGGATTGCCAGATTGATTCCGAAATCCGCGGCCGCGAGAGACCATCCGATCATGTGCCGGTCTGGGTCGATTTGGCGGCGTAAAAATAGGCTGCTTTCGCGGAAATCGTCGACAACTCATCAATAGGCCAAATTCAGGTTTAACCCGGCTGTATCATCCAGTACCTGCGTTTTTCCTTACCAAGTGAATACGTCGAGAACTCCAAGCCAGCATCCCGACAATAGCTGGTAACAGCATCGCGCACGTCCGGTAACTGAAAATCGTCTCCGAATATGACCGCCTCCTTAGTAGAGACAGACTGAGCGAGGGTAATGTCAATGTAGACATCAATGAAGTCGTGCGATCCATCTACATAAATCGCGTCAAATTTCATTCCATGTGCACCGATCAACCGCAATGCGGAAGGTGAAGGCAACCGAAGCGGCGTGATCAATGACTGCTGATTTTGCTTTACAACATTAGACGCGAACTGACGGAAAAAAGTCGTTGCCGGAGGAATTTCAACTGGAGTACGTCGTGGCAAGTCTCGAAAATGGGGATTGTTGCTCCTGGCAATGTCTTGATACAAGAATCCTTTCGGTGGCGCATCTCTCCAAACGGCCAACCCTCCGAGCCAGGTGTCCACACAAAGAACCGGCACGCCGAAGATTTGCGCGGCCAAGATAGCCGTATCTCCCCAAAAGCTGCCAATCTCCAGCATTGATCGCGGGGTGCGTTCAGCTTGGTTGAAGAAAAAGCGTAAGTCTTCTTCTGTCATCGAGTGCCCGAAACGTGCCGGAGGCAGATCAGCCTTGGAATAAGGCATCGCAGCTTTGATCGGGCAATGGCCATGAAACAGACGTGAAAGCACCTCAGCTTTGTCCGTCACGGCAATTTTCTCTTGGGCGGGCATCGAAATCCACGAGCGGAGAATTTGATCTCTAATATTCAAGAAAACGTGTCCTTAGGATAAGTGTGGTTGACTTAAATCTATCCTTAAGTGCGGCAATTTCGCAATTGTTATTGACGCGGTCAATGGCAATTATGTCCGCATTGGGCTCTGGGTAGACATTGACGATATGTTGGCTTGGGTCAGTGCATGTGTTTTTCCAATGTTAGTGTCGCAAAATCACTTGCGCGAATCCCATGCCGTCCTAAGCTTCCTGAAAAAGGGAGGCTTAACCATGTCCAAAGACCCGCTTCTGACCCCGTTTCAGCTCAAACACCTGACCCTGAAAAACCGGATCATGACAACGAGCCATGAGCCCGCCTACCCCGAGGACGGGATGCCAAAGGAGCGCTACGCCGCCTATCACGCGGAACGGGCCAAGGCGGGCGTTGCTTTGGCGATGACGGCAGGATCAGCGGCCGTCAGCAAGGACAGTCCGCCCGTGTTCAACAATATTCTGGCGTACCGCGACGACGTGGTGCCGTGGATCACCAATCTGACCGATGCCTGCCATGAACATGGCTGTGCCGTGATGATCCAGCTGACCCATCTGGGGCGGCGCACGACGTGGAACAAGGGCGACTGGCTGCCCTCGGTGTCCTCCTCTAAACACCGCGAACCGGCCCACCGTGCCTTTCCCAAACTGATCGAGGATTGGGACATCGACCGCATCATCACCGATTTCGCCGATGCTGCGCAGCGGATGCAGGCCGGTGGCATGGACGGCATTGAATTGCAGGTCTACGGCCATTTGCTGGATCAGTTCTGGTCGCCCTTGACCAATGATCTGGTCGGGCCATATGGAGCGGACACGCTGGAAAACCGGATGCGGTTTCCGATGGATGTGCTGGGGGCCATTCGCAAACGCGTTGGCGATGAATTCATCGTTGGTCTACGCTATACGGCGGACGAGGCACAAAAGGGCGGGATCACGGCCACCGAGGGCCTTGAGATTTCCAAACGGTTGGCTGCAACCGGACAGGTTGATTTTTTGAATGTCATCAAGGGGCGCATCCATACCGACCCCGCCATGACCGATGTGATTCCGGTGCAAGGCATGCCAAGCGCGCCGCATCTCGATTTCGCAGGCGAGGTCAAAAAGGCCACCGGAATGCCGACCTTTCATGCCGCCAAAATTCCCGATGTGGCCACGGCCCGCCATGCGATTGCGTCAGGATTGCTGGATATGGTCGGCATGACCCGCGCCCATATGGCGGACCCGCATATCGTGCGCAAAATCGTTGAGGGGCGCGAAGATGACATCCGGCCTTGCGTCGGGGCAACCTACTGTCTGGATCGGATTTATCAGGCGGGCGATGCGCTGTGCATTCACAATGCGGCCACGGGGCGCGAGTTGACCATGCCGCATGACATCTCTGTGGCGGCTGAGAAAAAGAAAGTCGTCATTGTGGGCGCTGGCCCTGCTGGCCTAGAGGCTGCACGTGTGGCGGCGGAACGCGGTCATGATGTGACTGTGTTTGAGGCCGCAGCCGATCCCGGTGGACAAGTGCGTCTGACCGCCCGCACGCCGCGACGGCGCGAGATGATTTCAATCATTGAGTGGCGCATGGCGCAATGTGCCGCTCGGGACGTGGCGTTTCGCTTCAACACTTGGGCGGAAGCGGATGATGTCACTGCGCTGGCCCCTGATGTGGTCATCATTGCCACTGGTGGGGTGCCCAATGGCGAGCTGTTTGAAACCGGTGCCGAGCAAACGGATGTTGTCTCGAGTTGGGATATTATCTCAGGCGATGTGAAACCTGCCGAAAACGTGCTGATTTATGATGAATCGGGTGACCACCCCGCCCTGCAAGCCGCTGAAATTGTGGCAAACACTGGGGCGAAGGTCGAAATTGTCACGCCCGACCGGGTTTTTGCCCCTGACATCATGGCGATGAATCTGGTGCCCTATATGCGCAGCCTGCAAGACAAGGACGTGACATTTACGGTCACCCGCCGCCTGTTGGATGTGACGCGTGATAGCAACATGCTGACAGCCAAGATTGGCACGGATTATAGCGACCACTGTTATGAAAAGCAGTATGATCAGGTCGTGCTGAACTACGGGACCATGCCACTGGATGATCTGTATTTCGATCTGAAACCGCTTAGCTGTAATGGGGGCGCGGTGGATCAAGACGCCCTGATCAATGGGTCACCACAAACGCTGGTGCAGAATGAGGCAGGCACGTTCCAGCTGTTTCGCATTGGCGATGCGGTTTCGTCGCGCAATACCCATGCTGCGATTTATGATGCGTTACGGTTGGTGAAGGATATTTAGGGCGCGGGCTAGCCTTCGCCTAAGTCTGGGTCACATCATGCCCATATATCCAATCGAACTTCTTCAAAGCCATTGAGGGCGCAATCGTGCTGCCCAACCTTAACGCCGTGTGAGCTGCCAATCGCATTGGCCCGGCTGGCAAATGGTAATTGCGAGCATTTTTACTAGCAGCGTCGATCACCTTGCTGGCCCGCGCATGGCGGCGTGACTGATAGGCGCTCATCCCATCCTCAATCGTGTCGGCCTTTTCAAGCGCGTCAGCCAAAACCCAGGCATCTTCCAGCGCCATCACCGCTCCTTGGGCCATAAACGGCAAGGTTGGATGCGCCGCGTCCCCAAGAATCGCTGCGCGCCCTTGGTGCCAATTAGCGGCCACCGGATGGCGAAACAGCCCCCACAGATAGACCGTTTGAACCCGCGCCAACAGCGCCTGAACCTCTGCGCCAAAATCAGCGAAGACGCGGCGCAGGTTTTCCGGATCATCTTGAAAATTCCAGCCCTCTTCGGCCCATTCACCTCGTTCCTGTACCGCAACGATGTTCAGCATTTCGCCACCGCGCAGCGGGTAAACCACTAAATGGCGCCCTGCCCCCATGTAAACCTTGGCCACCGCTGGCTCGTTCCCGACGGCCGGAATGACCGCACGCCACGCCACTTGTTTGGTGAAAAACGGTGCCCGATCCCCATTCATGGCCACCCGCAGTTTTGAGTGCAAACCATCCGCGCCGATCAACACGTCAGGCATCAACACCTCGCCCGCGGCCATCGTGACCTGCGCAGTATCGCCCTCAAGCGTGACGTCCGTAACCTGTTGCGACAGCTTGATCTCGACACCAGCGTTTTGGGCTGCATCCGCCAACACGTTGACCAGATCGGCCCGATGCACGAAATAATAGTGCTGGTCCGCCGCAAAACGCTGGAAATCCAGCTCGAAAACCGGGGCGGCAGTGACCCCGTTCAACAGGCACATCCCGCGTGCCCTGACAGAACACTGCGCCAGAGCCTCGCCGGCCCCCAAGGCCCGCATCACCGCGAATCCGTTTGGCCCGATTTGCAAACCTGCCCCGACTTCGGTGATCGCGACCGCCTGTTCCAGCACCGTGACCTGTGCACCACGTTGGGCGAGCGCACATCCAGCCGCTAATCCCCCGATACCGCCACCCAAAACCGTGATTTTTTGCTTATCCAATACCACGTCGCTTATCCCCAAAAAAAACACCGAAGCGTCGCCGCTCCGGTGTTTATATATCCTAGATCCAAACCATATCAGTTGATCTAAACCAACATTTAGTCGTCGCGGTGTATTTTTTCACGCCGCTCGTGGCTTTCTTGGGCTTCAAGCGACATGGTTGCGATTGGCCGGGCATCCAGACGTTTCAACGAAATCGGCTCGCCCGTTTTGGAGCAATAGCCAAATTCACCCTCGTCAATCCGGCGCAGGGCCTGATCAATTTTGCCAACCAGTTTGCGTTGGCGATCACGGGTGCGCAATTCTAGCGCCCGATCTGTTTCCTCGGAGGCGCGGTCTGCGTCATCCGGAATATTACGTGCACCGTCTTGAAGAGCCTCGATGGTATCTTTGCCATCCAAAGCTATATCTTCTTTCCATGCGACTAATTTGCGCCGAAAATACTCCAACTGGCGGTCGTTCATGAACGGCTCGTCTTCTGCTGGGCTATAATCATCGGGCAAGAAAACTTCGGCTTTCATACCTTCTCCCTCTTGCATTCCATTGGCCATTTATACTGACATCCCTGCCTA
>Ga0209345_10000244_pt1 | contig 74088 bp, 67 predicted proteins | sample Cruoilmetagenom7_FD_187294 | JGI IMG/M metagenome (GOLD analysis project Ga0209345, IMG submission 187294) | Oil polluted marine microbial communities from Coal Oil Point, Santa Barbara, California, USA - Sample 7 (SPAdes) (version 2) | ecosystem: Environmental > Aquatic > Marine > Oil seeps ... | reverse complement strand
TAGTGGCAGCTAACTCAACCCGCCGTTTCCTTTTCCGGAGATAAGAATTTTGCAAGGAGGCCGCGGGTCGGTGACGAGAATGTTTTTTGGCGACGCCCACAATAAAGTGGATGGTAAGGGCAGGGTGTCTATCCCCGCCTCGTTTCGCCGTGTTCTCGAAGCGGGTGATCCCGAATGGACCGAGGGCCTCAATCCGAACCTTGTGATTGTTTACGGTGACAAGGGACGCAAGTTTCTGGAATGCTTTACAATCGAGGCGATGGCCGAGGTTCAGGCCAAAATCAAGAAAAAACCGCGCGGTTCAAATCAGCGCCGATCTATGCAGCGGCTTTACAACGGGAATGCCTACCCGACATCTGTGGATGAAACGGGGCGTCTGGTTTTACCTGCCAAACTGCGTGAAAAAATTGAATTGGATGGAATGGCCTATTTCATTGCCAATGGCGATACCTTTGAAATTTGGAATCACGATACCTACGAAGAAGAAGAGTACGGCGCGCCCGCAACGGATGAGGATTTTGATCCCAACGCCGATCCCTCCATCTATCTTGACGGTGACGAAGGGGAGTAGCCGATAATGCCTACTCCTGATGCACCTCATATCCCTGTATTGTTGCGCCCGTTGTTGGCGTCGGTTTCCCCTGTGTCTGGCCTGTGGCTGGATGGCACATTCGGGGCGGGCGGCTATGCGCGCGGTCTCCTTGGGGCAGGTGCGGATCATGTGATTGGGGTTGATCGTGACCCGCTGGCCTTTGAAATGGCGGCCACTTGGGCCAAGGAATACGACGGCAAGCTGTCCTTTTCACTGGGCACCTTTAGCAAGCTGGACACATATGCGGACGAATTGCTTGACGGGGTTGTGCTGGACCTTGGGGTCTCGTCTATGCAGTTGGATCGCGCTGATCGCGGCTTTTCCTTTATGAAAGACGGCCCGCTGGATATGCGGATGAGTCAATCAGGCCCGTCGGCGGCTGATCTGGTCAATACCGCCACCGAGGCCGATCTGGCCGATGTCATTTTCCAATACGGCGAAGAACGCGCTTCGCGCCGGATCGCCAAGGCGATTGTGGCGGCGCGTGCCGTAGCGCCATTTGCAACCACGTTGCAGCTTGCCGATGTGATCGAGGCTTGCCTGCCGCGCTCAAAACCCGGTCAAAGCCATCCCGCCACTCGCACATTTCAGGCGATCCGCATTGCGGTTAATGATGAATTCGGTGAATTGCTGGCGGGCTTGCAGGCCGCCGAACATGCGCTGAAACCTGGCGGTAAACTGGCCGTCGTGAGTTTTCATTCGCTCGAAGATCGCGTGGTCAAACGCTACCTTGCAGCGCGTTCAGGTGGGGCGGGGCGGGCAAACCGCTATGCCCCTGAAACGGCCGAGGAAAAACCACAGTTTAAACTGATCTCGCGCCGCGCCATTGGGCCGGATGATGACGAACTGGCCGAAAACCCACGCGCGCGGTCCGCCAAATTGCGGGTCGCGATGCGCACCGAACATCCCAGTGGTGACATGCCGCGTACCGGATTGGGGATGCCGAAAATTTCACTCAAGGATGACGCCCATGCGTAGCTTTTTCTATGTTCTCTCGGCATTGGCCATTATTGGGTTGGCCTTTTGGTCCTATCAGGAAAATTACAAAACCCGCGCCTCGCTAAAAGAGGTGTCAGCCTTGCAAAACCAAATAGGTTTGGCGCGTGAAAAACTGGCTGTGCTACGGGCCGAATGGGCCTATTTGAACCGGCCGGAACGGTTGCGTGAATTGGCCGAAATTAACTATGACCGTTTGGGGTTGCTGCCCCTGTCCCCCGAACAATTCGGCAAGATCGATCAGGTGGCCTTTCCGGCCCCCGAGCTTGGCCCCGTAACCAATCCGGTCGATGTATCGGCTGATCTGGAGGCAAACCCATGATCCGCACCCCTCTACGCCCCCTGACCCAAATTCTGAAGGCTCGCGAATCTGGTGAAAACCCCGATGTGATTGAACGCGAGAACATCCGCGCCCGCCATGAGATCATGCGTGACAAATCCCGTATGCGGGCCGAAGGCCGTCTGCTGGTTCTGGGGGTGATTTTCGCCTGTGCTTTTGCCGTGATTGGATTGCGGATGGGCGCATTGGCGGCAAGCGAGCCGCACGAACCGCGTGCCGCCGCAACAGGTGCCAGCATCACGGCCGGACGGGCTGATATTCTGGATCGTAACGGGCGGATTCTGGCCACCAACCTGACCACCCACGCCCTATATGCCCAGCCGCCGCACATGATCGACAAGGCCCGCGCCGCCCGCGAACTGGTGGCGATTTTCCCTGATCTGGATGAGGGAAAACTGGTGCGTCAATTCACTGGCAGCCGCAAATTCATCTGGATTCGCAAGAAAATCAGCCCCGAGCAAATGCAGGCGGTGCATGAGATTGGCGATCCTGGTTTGATGTTTGGGAGCCGCGAAATGCGCCTGTATCCAAACGGAAAATTGGCCGCACATATTCTGGGCGGGGCCTCGTTTGGCCGCGAAGGCGTGCAATCAGCCGAGGTGATTGGCACGGCGGGCGTTGAAAAAACTTATGACGATTTCCTGCGTGACCCAACGCTGGACGGCCAACCGCTGCAATTGTCCATTGATATGACCATTCAGGCCGCCACCCGCGAGGTGCTTTGGGGGGGCATGAAATTGATGAATGCCAAAGGGGCCGCCGCCGTTTTGATGGATGTGCATACCGGCGAAGTGATCTCGATGGTCAGCTTGCCGGATTTTGATCCCAACACGCGCCCGCGGGTGTTGACCGAAGGCGATGCCTCGGACAGCCCACTGTTTAATCGCGCGGTGCAGGGGGTCTATGAACTGGGCTCAGTGTTCAAGATTTTCGCGGCTGCTCAGGCGCTGGAAACCGGGTTGGTGAACCCCTCAACCATGGTCAATACCAAGGGCCCGCTACGTTGGGGCAAATTCCGGATCCGCGATTTCCATAATTACGGCGCGCAACTGTCGATGACCGATGTGATCGTCAAGTCCTCCAATATCGGCACCGCCAATGTGGCCGTCAAAATCGGCGTCAAACGGCAGCGCGAGTTTTTGGCCTCCCTTGGGCTACTTGAAGCAACACCAGTAGAATTGATCGAGGCCGCAGGTGCGAAACCATTGTTGCCACCAAACTGGTCGGAACTGTCGACCATGACGATTTCTTATGGCCACGGGTTGTCGACCAGCCCGCTGCATTTGGCGACTGCTTATTCTTCGGTGCTAAACGGCGGCTATCGCGTCAAGCCGACCTTGATGCGCCAAAACGGCCCCCGCAAAGGCGCGCCCGTTGTTTCGGAACGCACCTCGGCGCAAGCGCGCTCGATGTTGCGTCAGGTCGTGGTGCGCGGCACGGCGTCGTTTGGCGAAGTTGAGGGCTATGCCGTCGGTGGCAAAACCGGCACCGCCGACAAGCCAAAACCGAACGGCGGCTATTACAAAGACAAAGTGGTGGCGACATTTGCATCCGTGTTTCCAGCCCATGATCCAAAATATGTGCTGGTCGTCACACTTGATGAACCCGTCGAGACATCCGGCAGCAAACCGCGCCGCACAGCAGGTTGGACATCGGTTCCGGTGGCCGCCGAAATAATACGTCGCGTTGCTCCTTTGCTGGGGTTGCGGCCAGAGGTTGAGCCTTTGCACCCAACTGGGGTAACACTCACCAGCAACTGATTTTGAACGCGGGCGGGGCAGATGGCGCAAACAACAGGAAAGACCACACTGGCAGACCTAGGATTGCGCAGTACCAGTGGGCAAAACGTTGAAATAACAGGCATTTCTGTTGATAGCCGCGATGTGAAGCCGGGCTATTTGTTCGCCGGCATGCCGGGTGTTCGGGTGCATGGCGGTGAATTCATCCAATATGCACTGCGCCAAAAGGCCGGTGCGATTCTAACTGATAAGGCCGGAGCAGCGATGGCGGCGGCGGAAATCGCCGCTGCAAATGTGCCCGTTGTCGTTGCGCAAGACCCGCGTCAGACGCTGGCCTATGCGGCGGCTTTGTGGTTTGGCGCACAGCCCGAATTCATGATTGCGGTTACGGGCACCAACGGTAAAACATCCGTTTCCACCTTTGTACGTCAAATCTGGATAGCGATGGGCATCAAGGCTGCCAATCTGGGCACCACAGGGGTCGAGGGTGCTTACACGGCCCCGCTGAACCACACCACACCTGAACCGATCACTCTGCATCGCGTTTTGGCCGAAATGGCGGGGGCGGGGGTAACGCATGCCGCAATGGAGGCCTCATCCCACGGGTTGGAGCAGCGCCGCCTAGACGGGGTGCGCTTAACGGCGGCGGGGTTCACCAATTTTAGCCAAGACCATCTGGATTACCACAAAACATTCGAGGAGTATTTCAACGCCAAAGCCGGTCTGTTTTCGCGCGTATTGGGCTGTGATGGCACTGCCGTTATCAACATGGATGACCCCAAAGGTGCCGTGATGGCGGGCATTGCCCGCGACCATGGCCAACGGTTGATACGGGTCGGGAAATCCAAGGATGCCGATTTGCAGATGATTGGTCAGCGGTTTGATTCCACCGGGCAGGATTTGCGCTTTGAGTGGCAGGGCAAAGTGCATCAGGCGCGTCTGGATTTGATCGGCGGGTTTCAGGCCGAAAACGTGATGGTGGCGATGGGTTTGGTGATTGCTTGTGGCGGTGAGCCTGCCGAAGTGTTTGATACCTTGCAAGAGCTGACTACCGTGCGCGGCCGGATGCAACTGGCCGCCACCCGCGACAATGGGGCGGCGGTGTTTGTCGATTTTGCCCATACGCCGGACGCTGTTGCAACCGCGCTCACCGCGATGCGCCCACATGTTATGGGCCGTTTGGTTGTGGTGCTGGGGGCGGGCGGTGATCGTGACCCTGGCAAACGTATTTTGATGGGGCAGGCGGCGGCACAACATGCGGACGTGGTGTTTGTCACCGACGACAACCCGCGCTCTGAAGTGCCCGCCGACATTCGCGCCATGGTGATGGCGGGCTGTCCTGACGCGACCGAAGTTGGCGACCGCGCCGAGGCCATTCTGCGCGGGGTTGATGCGTTACAGGCAGGGGATGCTTTGTTGATTGCGGGCAAGGGCCATGAGGTCGGCCAAACCGTTGGCGATGATGTGTTACCGTTTGACGATGTGGAACAGGCGAGCGTCGCGGTGGCTGCCCTTGAGGGACGGTTGGCATGACGATTTTATGGACGTCAGAAGACGCAGCCAAGGCCACTGGCGGGCAGGTAACGGCACCGTGGCAGGCGACGGGCCTTTCGATTGATACCCGTTCCATTGAAGCAGGCGATTTGTTTGTGGCCCTTACAGATATGCGCGATGGCCATGATTTCGTAGCTCAGGCTTTGGAAAAGGGTGCCGCTGCTGCGCTGGTGTCACACATCCCCGAAGGCATAGCACCGGATGCGCCGTTATTGGTCGTGCCGGATGTGTTGAAAGCGCTGGAGGCGATGGCGATTTTCGCCCGCGCCCGCACCACGGCCAAAGTGGTGGGAGTCACCGGATCGGTTGGCAAAACCTCGACCAAGGAAATGCTGCGCAGTGTTTTGAATCGCCAAGGTCACGTTTTTGCTGCCGAGAAAAGTTTCAACAATCATTGGGGCGTGCCATTAACTTTGGCGCGCATGCCAGAGGAGGCTGATTTTGCGGTGATTGAAATCGGCATGAACCATCCCGGCGAAATTGCCCCGCTTGCCAAATTGACCCGCCCGCATGTGGCGATGATCACCACCGTTGCCGCCGCCCATATGGTGGCTTTTGATGGCATCGAGGGCATCGCCGCCGAGAAGGCCGCGATTTTTGACGGGTTGGAGCCAAACGGGGCTGCTGTGGTGAATGGCGATCTGGACACCAGCCCGATCCTGATCAAGGCCGCGACGGCCGCGGGGGCCACCTGCACAACCTTTGGCGAAAACGACAGCAACACCGACCAGTTGATTGATGTGCAACTGGCCCAGGATACCACCGTGGCCCGCGCCACTCTGGACGGCACGCCCGCCTTGTTCAAAATCAGCAGTCCGGGCCTGCATTTTGCGATGAATGCGCTAGGGGTGTTGGGGGTCGTGCGCGCGCTTGGCGCCGATGTTGCGCTCGCTGCCAATGACATGGCCTTGTGGCAGCCCCCCGCCGGGCGCGGCACCCGCGAGGTGATCGTGCTGGATGCCTACGAGCCAAATCAATCCCTGATCCTGATTGATGATGCCTACAATGCCAATCCGACCTCGCTGGACGCGGCCTTGAACGTGCTGGCGGCCAGCACCCCCACTGATGGGCTGGGACGTTCGCATTCAGGACGGCGCATTGCCATTCTTGGCGATATGTTGGAACTCGGCGGTGATGAATTGGTACAACACGCCGAATTTGCCAGCCATCCGGCGCTGGAGCAGATCGACCTGATCCACTGTTGTGGCCCCCTGATGCGCAGCCTCTGGGAGGCGTTGCCGGACCACAAAAGGGGGGAGTGGGCAGAAAAAGCACAAGATATTGCGGTTATTGCCCACAGTTTGGTAGACGCGGGCGACGTGATTTTGGTAAAGGGGTCCTTAGGGTCCCATGTGAGCGTGGTTGTTACGACAATCCGCAAATTGGGCCAAATGGCCGAGACAAAAAATTAACAAAGGTGCAGTGTAAATGCTTTTCTGGTTAACCGAGCTTTCAGACGGTGGTGATTTCTTTAACCTGTTCCGGTATATCACCGTGCGGTCGGGCGGGGCGTTTTTCACAGCGCTCGTATTTGGTTTTATCTTTGGCCAGCCGCTGATCAACCTTTTGAAGCGCAAACAAACCAACGGACAGCCCATTCGCGAAGACGGCCCACAAAGCCACATTCTGGACAAGGCTGGCACCCCGACAATGGGCGGTGTGTTGATCCTTGGGGCGCTGACGTTTTCGTCGTTGATGTGGGCGCGTTTGGACAACCCTTATGTCTGGATGGTTTTGTTTGTCACCCTGTCGTTTGGTGCCATTGGCTTTGCCGATGATTATGCCAAAATCAGCAAGAACAATACCAAGGGTGTGTCGGGCAAAATCCGGTTTGGTCTGGGTCTCGTGATTGCCGCAATCGCCGGATACTGGGCGGCCGTGTACCACCCCGAGGCGCTGGCCTATAAATTGGCGATGCCGGTGTTCAAAGACACATTGATCAATCTTGGATATGTGTTCATTCCGTTTGCGATGATCGTGATCGTTGGCTCGGCCAATGCGGTCAACCTGACGGATGGGCTGGATGGTTTGGCGATCATGCCGGTGATGATTGCGGCAGGCACATTGGGGGTGATTGCCTATGCGGTTGGACGCGTCGATTTTACCGAATATCTGGATGTGCATTACGTGCCCAACACCGGTGAATTGTTCGTCTTTACCTCGGCGTTGATCGGCGGCGGATTGGGCTTTTTGTGGTATAACGCGCCCCCCGCAGCGGTGTTCATGGGCGACACCGGGTCCCTTGCTTTGGGCGGCGCACTCGGGGCGATCGCGGTTGCCACCAAACACGAGCTGGTGCTGGCCATTGTTGGCGGTCTTTTCGTGGCCGAAGCGCTGTCGGTGATCATTCAGGTGCTGTATTATAAGCGCACGGGCAAACGGGTATTCCTGATGGCCCCGATCCACCACCATTTCGAGAAAAAGGGCTGGGCCGAGCCGCAGATCGTGATCCGGTTCTGGATTATTTCCTTGGTGCTGGCGTTGATCGGGCTGGCGACGTTGAAAGTCCGCTAAACGGCGCGCTTTTTGGCCCTTACGGCCCGCATCGCTGGTGCGAGGTATGCCGTAAGGTTTGAGGAGCGGTTGCCTCAGCGCTAAGCTGCGAGAATTGGCTGAGGAGATTTTCATGAACTACATTTCATCTCATTGGGAAGTTATTTAACAGGCTGTTACTTTGGGCCTGCTGGCTCTCAGCATTTTAGTAAGCGCAGGCCTTTTCGTGCGTCGAAAGCGTGACCTAAAAGAGCTTTTGTATATCGAACAGGAACGCGATAATTTCCGCACCCAAAATGCCAAACAATCTGTGCGCCTGAATGCCATTGACCCCGAGCGCTTTATTGACCGCATCAACGATTTGCGCCGCGAAGGTGACTTTGACAAAGCCGAGGAGGCCGCACTTGCCTTCTCCAATGCCCAGAACGAGGCCTTCGGTCTTGCCGCTGAAGTGTTAACCGAACAGCGTATTCTGGACAGTGGTGCGCAGGGCGAATGGGCGGTGAAAGACGCACAGCGCTTTGCCGCAATCGGACTGGCCGCCAATCCTGACTCCGCACGTTCGAAAGAATTACAAAACCTCGCTGATACCCGCGCCAAAGGAATGAAACGGAGGGAGCCGATTGAAACACTGGACAGGGATGGGATGTCGGATGTTGAGTTGAATAGGCTTGCACTTGCCTTGGTGAAGGAGGGCAAATATCAGCTTGCTGAAATCGCTGCGCGTCGATCTGTTCCATTTGCTTTGGCGCGAACCGGCCAAGATTCTGAAAATTATGGATCGGCCTTAGGCACCCACGCACAAAATTTAGGTCATTTGGCTGATTATGATGAAGCAGAGCGACTTAATCGTCAGGCGCTTGCAATAATAAAAAAGGCCCTAGGCACTGATCACCCCAAATATGCCACCAGCCTGAATAATCTGGCGGCGCTGTTCAAGGTCAGGGGCGATTACACGGCAGCCGAGCCGCTTTACCGTCAGGCGGTTTCGGTGATGGAAGCGTCTTTAGGGGCCGACCATCCAAACAGCATAACCCTGCGCGGAAATCTAGAGAAGTTTCTGCGCGACGAGCCCTAAGCTGGCTCTGGCCATAGTCAAATCCTTAACAACACTCAGCGCACGCTGCGTTACCCTGCCAAACCCGCTCGCGTATATGTAGAAAAACCATATCAAATCCATACGCTTTCCATATCCCAATTATTGCCAAATCCACCTTATTAACAAAGCCTACCCGCAGATTAACGCGCTCAGGCCCGCGCCACGCAGGTCGCTGCCTTAATATCTGGAATTGCGAAACCCGCTTTGGCCCCGTAAACAGGGCTCAAACCTAACACAAAAGGCCACGCGATGATCCCCGTTCAAGGATATACTGGTAAGAAGGTCGCTGTGCTGGGCCTTGGGCGCTCTGGCCTTGCGGCGGCGATTGCGTTGGAGGCGGGTGGGGCTATTCCCGTCGTTTGGGACGATAGCGAAGTGGCCCGAGAGGCGGCCGAGAAACAGGGCTACCCGCCCACTGATCTGCGCAAAGCGGGTGTCTGGGACGACATTGTCAGCCTGATCGTTTCGCCGGGCATCCCGCATCTTTACCCAGCCCCAAATCCGGTGATCCGCAATGCCACCATGGCGGGCGTGCCGGTGGACAACGACATTGGCTTGTTCTTTCAATCCTTTGCGACTGGCGAATGGGACGGTTTTGACGTGACCCCCCGCGTGGTTGCCATCACTGGGTCCAACGGCAAATCGACGACCGCAGCCCTGATCCACCACATTCTGCAACACGCTAATCGGCCGACCCAATTGGCCGGTAACATTGGCCGTGGGGTGCTGGATATTGATCCCGCCCATGACGGCGAAGTTGTGGTGCTGGAGCTGTCCAGCTACCAAACCGAACTGGCCCGCTCCATGACGCCCGATGTGGCCGTGTTCACCAATCTATCGCCGGATCATCTGGAGCGGCACGGTGGCATCGGTGGCTATTTCGCCGCCAAGCGCCGCCTGTTTGCCGAGGGAGGACCGGATCGCGCCATTATCGGTGTGGACGAAGATGAGGGGCGGTTTTTGGCCGGACAATTGTCCGAGGGCGCGGCTGATGATCGGGTGATCCGGATCTCGGTTGAGGGCAAACTGACGGGCCCCGGATGGTCCGTGTTTGCCCGCAAGGGATTCCTGTCGGAATACCGCAAAGGGCGGCAGGTCGGCTCGATTGACCTGCGCAAAGTTGCGGGACTGCCCGGTGCGCACAACCACCAAAACGCTTGTGCTGCCTATGCGGCGGTGCGCACGTTGGGTTTGGCACCCAAAGTTGTCGAGGCGGCGTTTCACAGCTTTGCGGGGTTAGCCCACCGCAGCCAGATTGTTGGCACAGCAAATGGCGTGACCTATGTGAATGATAGCAAGGCCACCAATGTGGACAGCGCGCAAAAAGCCTTGCAAGCGTTTAAGAACATCCGCTGGATTGCGGGCGGGCAGGGCAAGCGTGGCGGGATCGAGAGCCTTGCAGGGCATCTGGGGAATGTGACCAAAGCCTACCTGATCGGAGCTTCGGCGGCGGAATTTGCCAACCAGTTGGGCGACACGCCTTTTGAAATTTGCGAGACGATGCAGCGCGCGGTTGCAGAGGCGGCAAAGGACGCTGAGGTGGGCGACACCGTGTTGCTCGCGCCAGCGGCGGCCAGCTTTGACCAATATCCAGACTTTGAGAAACGCGGTGAGGATTTCACCGGTTTGGTACAGGCGATCCTGTAGACTCATCCCTTTCCTAACAAAAGGTTCACCAGTTCCGGTGCGCCTTTTTCAATTCATTTTGACAGAATTATTTGTCGCGGGTTTCCTGAATGACTTGGGCCATTTGTTCCCGTACCCACGGATCAATATGCAGGACACTGTTCGCCTTGAACATCCCTGCATCAGGATCACTAAACGCGCTGATATCCATCAAGCGATCAATACCCAGAACCAGAACAATACCCTCGATCGGCAGGCCAACCTGCGCGAACCCCATCGACAACATGATCACCCCAAGCAGTACCTTGCTGGTTAAGTTCATTTTCAACCGTCAGACATTCGCGTATCTCTTTGTATTTGTGTAGTGTGGGCAAATGTCAGGACAGGCCAAAAACTCCGATCAAGCACGCGTCAGGGCTGTATTGTTAACTGTGCTTCATTCAATACAGTCGTTTCAGCGGGGTTTGGAGCGTTTTTGGACTTGGCCTTTCCGGGGCTCGCATTAAGACGTCACGGTTAATCACAAATACTTTTCAAGAGGACTTCTTATGACTTTGCTCAAATCCATTGTAACAGCTTTTTACGTTTCTTCAGCTTTTCTAGCGGCTCCTCTTGCCGCGCAAAGCACTGAAGCCACAACAGGCACCGTTGAAATCAACCCCTTGACTGTTAAAGGGCTGGTGGTTGGCAAGCGTATGTCATTCGGCGTGGATTTTGCGGCAGAGCACAATATCGCAGTGCCGCTCCCGTTCAGTTTTACGATCCCCACCGACCGCACGAAGGTCATTCGGGTTGAACCGGCCCCCGGCGGTAGCGGCATCTACAAGGTCAATTTTGCGACTGACGATGTAAAGCTGAAATCCAGCCTACAGTTGGTGCCGATCACCATTCCGATGGGCGATGATGCCGCGCGAAACCAAAACCTGACCAAAATCGCCAATCAGGCATTTGCGGCCTCTGTGCCTGATCAGGATAAGGCACAGATCGATGCGGTGCGTCCGACCAAAATCGGTCCCTATCTGGCGATAGAGGCACTGGGACGATACGATGGCGGGGCTGACGGAATTGTGGCCCTGCGGGTGGTTACGTTTGTCGGACCAGACAGTGCGGATGGGTTGGTTGGTATCATCAACGCGCTACCCAAAAATGCTGGCATGAGCAAGGTTGGCGATATTTTGGGCGTTGATGGTTCGCGGGCGTTGGGGACGCTGCGGTTTGACTAGCGTTTGGTGTTGATTAACGATTGGCGTTGATTGCCATCGCGGCAGCCCAGCCTGATGACCAAGCCCACTGGAAGTTATACCCCCCGAGCCATCCGGTGACATCCACTACTTCGCCGATGAAATAGAGGCCAGGCACGTCTTTGGCCTGCATGGTTTTGGACGATAGCGCATCGGTATTGACCCCGCCCAAGGTGACTTCGGCGGTGCGATAGCCTTCTGTGCCTGCGGGGTGCAGTTCCCACGCTGTGATTGCTTGGACCACTTTGGTCAGCGCCGCGTCTGAATGGTCTGCCAGCTTGCCACCCCATCCGTTTAGATCCGCTAGGTAGGCCACCAGTTTCTTTGGCAACCATTCTGCTAGATTGGTGGTGATGTCGCGGCGTCCCGATATTTGGCGCTCGGCGCGTAGTTTTTCCAACAAATCACCCTGTGGCCACAGGTTCAGGGTGATGGGCTGGCCCTCAACCCAATAGGATGAAATCTGTAAAATTGCGGGGCCGGACAGCCCGCGGTGGGTGAACAGAACGGCCTCATCGAATGATGTATCACCACAGGACACACGGGCATCCACAGCGACGCCAGCCAACGGGACGAACATCTCGCCAAAGGTCAGTGGCACCAGTCCGGCGCGGGTTTGAACCAAAGGCAGGTCGAACTGCCCGGCGATTTGATAGCCCAAACCGCTGGCCCCCATTTTCGGGATCGACTTGCCACCACAGGCGACTACGAAATTGCGCGCTTGCAATATCTCACCACTGTCCAGGGTCACGGTGAACCCTGTCCCAGATTTTTTTACCGAGGAAACCGAAGTGCGCAGGCGTATGTCTGCCCCGCCCATTTCAGCCTGCAACATGGCGATGATCTCTTTGGCCGAGCCATCGCAAAACAATTGCCCCAGCGTTTTTTCATGGTAACTGATGTCATACCGCGTCACCATTTCGATGAAATCCCATTGGGTATAACGGCTGAGCGCCGATTTAACGAAATGCGGGTTTTGCGAGATGAAATTCGCAGGTTCAGCACCCATATTGGTGAAATTGCAGCGCCCGCCACCCGATATGCGGATTTTCTCGCCCACCGCGCGGGACTGATCCACCAGCAACACGCGCCCCTTCAGATGGGCAGCGCACATCATGCCCGCCGCACCTGCGCCCAGAATGATGGTGTCATATGTGCTCAGTGATGTGTTCATCCCCCCTGATGATCACGATCGGCAAAAAGACGCAAGCCTTTGTGAACAAGGGACTAGCGCAACACGAACGCTTGCGCTAAAGTGTAACCTAGATCCGGTAAACGGACGATGACAGAGGCAGTTAGGCGGTATCCCATGACGGTAATGGCACATGGTGCAATTCCGGTTCGCAGTAGCGATCCAATTCTGCCGCGTTGGTGGCAGACAATTGACAAATTGTCGCTCAGCTCGATCCTTTTGCTGTTTGGCATTGGCATTTTGCTGGGTCTGGCGGCGTCCCCGCCGCTGGCAGCCAAAAACGGGTTCTCCGATTTTCATTACGTGCAACGCCAAGCGCTGTTTGGCGGCATGGCGCTGGTGGTGATGTTTGTTACTTCGATGATGACGCCCTCATTGGTGCGCCGGTTGGGGGTGCTTGGGTTTTTAGGAGCCTTTATCGCGCTGGTTTTGTTGCCCGTTCTGGGCACGGATTTCGGCAAAGGGGCTGTGCGTTGGTATTCACTAGGATTTGCCTCGGTTCAACCGGCCGAGTTTTTGAAACCGGGCTTTGTGATTATTGCTGCTTGGTTGATGTCTGCCAGTTTTGAGATCAACGGGCTACCGGGTAAGTTGTATTCCTTCATCATTGCAATCACCGTGGTTGGGTTTTTGGTGATGCAGCCCGATTTTGGCCAAGCCGCCTTGGTGCTGTTTGGCTGGGGAGTGATGTATTTCGTGGCCGGTGCGCCGTTGTTTATACTGATCGGCATGGCGGGGTTGGTGGTGTTTGGTGGCTCGATTGCCTATAATAATTCCGAGCATTTCGCACGTCGTATTGACGGGTTCCTGTCCACCGACATCGACCCGACCACCCAGATGGGCTACGCCACCAACGCCATTCAAGAGGGCGGTTTTTTCGGGGTCGGCGTCGGCGAGGGGCAAGTGAAATGGTCACTGCCTGATGCACACACAGATTTCATTGTTGCGGTTGCGGCCGAAGAATACGGGCTGATACTCGTGTTGGTGATTATCGCGCTTTACGTGGTGGTCACGGTGCGATCCCTGCTGCGCTTGATGCGCGAGCGGGACCCGTTTATCCGGTTGGCGGGCACCGGGTTGGCCTGCATGTTTGGCGTTCAGGCCATGATCAACATGGGGGTGGCCGTTCGTTTGCTACCCGCCAAAGGTATGACGCTGCCGTTCGTCAGCTACGGTGGCTCGTCCCTGATTGCGGGCGGCATTGCGGTTGGCATGTTGTTATCCTTTACCCGCACCCGCCCCCAAGGCGAGGTTAACGACCATTTTGCACGACGGGGCCATTAAACGATGAGTAAACCACCCTTATTGATTATCGCGGCTGGCGGCACGGGCGGGCATATGTTCCCGGCCCAAGCCCTGTCTGAGGCCATGTTGCACAAGGGTTGGCGGGTGAAGCTGTCAACTGATGCCCGTGGCGCGCGTTATACCAGTGGCTTTTCGCATGCGGTACAAATCGAACAAATCACCTCGGCCACCTTCGCGCGTGGTGGCGTTTTGGCCAAAATGTTGGTGCCGTTTCGGGTGTTGGCTGGCATCATTGGTGCAACGTTCAAAATGATGCGCGACAAGCCCGCGATGGTTGTCGGCTTTGGCGGTTACCCCTCCATTCCTGCCGTGTCTGCCGCATGGATATTGCGCCGCCCACGGATGCTGCATGAACAAAACGGGGTGCTTGGACGGGTGAACCAACTGTTCGCCAAGCGGGTCAATGCGGTGGCGTGCGGCACATGGCCGACTAATCTGCCGCAGGGGGTTACAGGCGAATTCACCGGTAACCCAGTGCGCGGCACGGTCTTGAAACGGGCCGGATCAGGCTATATCGCACCGGGTGATTACCCGATGTCGATCCTTGTGATGGGTGGCTCGCAAGGCGCACGTATCCTGTCGGATGTGGTGCCCGAAGCCATCAAAAACCTACCCGCCGAGATGCGCAGTTATCTGCGCGTCGCTCATCAGGCCCGCGAGGAAGACCACAACCGCGTCGATACATTCTACGCCAGTCACGGTATTGCAGCCGAGGTCAAACCGTTTTTTAACGACGTGCCGCGCCGCATGTCTGAGGCCCAATTGGTGATCAGCCGCGCAGGCGCATCATCTGTCGCCGACATCGCTGTCATTGGCCGCCCGTCGATCCTGATCCCCTATGCTTATGCCACAGGCGATCATCAAACCGCCAATGCGCGCGGGTTGGTCGAAGCCGAAGCGGCCATCCTGATCCCGGAATCCCAACTGGACGCGGTCTCGCTCAAGGCACAAATCGAAGCGATCATTAGCAACCCCTCCGCCGCCACCCAGATGGCGCAAGCCGCCCTGTCGTGTGGCCGTCCCGATGCGACTGACCGTCTGGTCGAGTTGGTCGAGAAACTTGCAGATACAGGACAAGCATCATGAACGCAGCCGCAACCAAACTCCCGCTTGATGTCGGGCCTATCCACTTTGTCGGCATCGGCGGCATTGGCATGTCGGGCATCGCCGAGGTGTTGTTGAACCACGGCTATCAGGTACAGGGATCAGACCTGAAGCGCAGCAAAATCACCGATCGTTTGGTGAGTCTGGGGGCGATCGTTTTTGAAGGTCAAAACGCGGAAAATCTGGAAAACGCCCATGTGGTGGTGATTTCATCGGCCATTAAACCTGGCAACGCCGAGCTGGACGAGGCCCGTAAACGCGGCATGCCCGTGGTGCGCCGCGCTGAAATGCTGGCCGAGCTGATGCGGCTGAAATCCAATGTGGCGGTCGCGGGCACACATGGTAAAACCACCACCACGACGATGGTTGCGACCCTGCTGGATGCGGGCGGGCTGGACCCAACTGTGATCAACGGCGGTATCATCCATGCTTATGGCTCCAACGCGCGGATGGGCGATGGCGAATGGATGGTGGTTGAAGCAGACGAAAGTGACGGCACCTTTAACCGGCTGCCCGCCACGATTGCGATTGTCACCAATATTGACCCTGAACATATGGAACATTGGGGCACGTTTGATGCACTGCGCGAAGGGTTTCATGATTTCGTTTCCAACATCCCGTTCTACGGGCTGGCTGTGTGTTGTACCGATCACCCCGAGGTGCAGGCGCTGGTTGGTCGCATTACCGATCGACGCGTTGTAACTTACGGATTTAATGCGCAGGCTGACGTGCGCGCCGTCAACCTGACCTATAAGTCCGGCATGGCGCATTTTGATATTGAGCTGCACGCCGAGGACAAAGTGATCAAGGATTGCACCCTGCCAATGCCCGGCGATCACAATGTGTCCAACGCTTTGGCCGCCGTTGCTGTGGCGCGCCATCTGGGCATGAAGCTGGATGAAATCCGCACGGCTTTGGAAAATTTCGGCGGTGTGAACCGACGTTTTACACGGGTTGGCGTGGTGGACGGGGTGACGATCATTGATGATTACGCCCACCACCCCGTTGAAATCGCCGCCGCTCTTAGAGCTGCGCGTCAGTCCACCGAGGGCCGCGTGATTGCCATGCACCAGCCGCACCGTTTCTCGCGCTTGCATGATCTGTTTGATGATTTCTGCGCCTGTTTCAATGACGCCGATATTGTCGGAATTTCGGACGTGTTCGCCGCCGGAGAAAGCCCGATTGAAGGCGCAAACCGTGATGATCTGGTGGCGGGGCTGATCCGCCACGGACACCGATATGCCACCGCCATTGAGGATGAAGATGCGATGCTCGCATTGATCAAAGCCGAGGCAAAACCCGGCGATATGGTGATCTGCCTTGGGGCTGGTACCATTTCAGCATGGGCCAACGCCTTGCCCGAGCGCCTAAAAGGATAACGGCATGCCCGACACTCTGAAACGCCAACTTGGGCTTGGTTTGCTGACAACTTATGGTGTCGGGGTCATGGTGGGGGCAGGCATTTATGTGCTGGTTGGTGTGGCGGCGGGCGAGGCCGGTGTCTGGGCCCCATTGTCGTTCTTGATGGCTGCCATTGTGGTGATGCCAACGGCCCTTACCTATTGCGAACTGACCTCACGCATTCCGGAGGCCGCCGGAGAAGCTGCCTATATCGAAATCGGCTTGCGCCAACATTGGCTGGCGTTGGCCGTCGGAGGCATCATGGTGGTTGCGGGCACGGTTGCGGCTGCGGCGGTGTTGCGTGGCGGGGTCGGGTATTTGGTTTCTATTGCGCCTGTTCCATTTGAGGCAGGAGTCGTCGGGTTGGGCGTTTTTCTGGTTTTGGTCGCCCTGGTCGGGGCGCTTGAAAGCCTGAGATTTGCTGCCATCCTGACGGTGATCGAAGTGGTCGGTCTATTGATTGTGATCTGGGCCGGGTTTGGTGCGGCCCCTGTGGCCGACTGGCAATCGCCCCCTGCATTAGAGTGGTCTGGGATCATTGGCGCATCGGTGTTCGCTTTTTTTGCCTTTATCGGGTTCGAGGATTTGGTCAACATGGCCGAAGAAACCCGCAACCCCGAACGCAATATGCCACGTGCAATCCTGTGGGCGTTGTTGATAACCGCAGTGCTTTATGCGCTGGTTTCAACGGCGGCTGTGCGGGCTGTACCACGGGAGTTACTGGGCACCAGCGACCGTCCGCTGGCATTGGTTTGGGAAACCGCAACAGGGGAATCGGCCGCGTTCTTGTCGGTGATTGCAGTGGCTGCGGCGCTTAATGGCGTGCTGGCGCAAATCGTGATGGCCAGCCGCGTTTTGTTTGGGCTTGGGCGGCGCTCGCCGGCGCTTGCCGTCTTTCACCATTCACATCCGCGATTTGGCACACCGGTTCTGGGCACTGTGGTGATCGGTACTGTGGTGATCGCCTCGGCCCTGACCTTGCCGGTCGCGGCATTGGCCGAAATTACCACGATGGCGTTGCTGGTGGTGTTTGCGATTGTGAATTTGGCATTGATCGGGTTAAAGCGCCAAAACACCGCGTCGCCGTTTAGTGTTCCTGTCATTGTGCCATGGTTTGGGCTATTTGCTTGCGTGGGTGCCTTTGCTGCGGCGGCGGGGGCTATATAATGAGCCTGTCTTTAACCCTGTCCTGTCTCTGGGTGATCGCCGCGTCCGTCATAGCGATGTTGCCAATGCGCCGCCAGTTTTTACCCGGTATTACACTGCTGCTTTGCGCGCCGTTCCTTTTGGTGTATCTTGGGTATCAACACAACCCATGGGTAGTGTTGGCTGCCAGCCTTGCTATCCTGTCGATGTTCCGCCGCCCGCTGTTTTTTATGTCAAAACGCCTGATTTCGCGCCTGAAAGGACAGACATGACGCTCTCGCTCACCCTCGCATTTCTTTGGGTTATCATCGCCAATGTATCTGCGATGATCCCCAGCAAGGATAATTACTGGACCCGTGCCTATTTTCTAATAGGGGTCGGTGTGCCGTTGCTTGGTTATGTGACCTATGAAAGTGGTCCGGTTTGGGGGCTGATATTCCTGTTGGCGGGTGCCTCAATGTTGCGCTGGCCCGTTGTCTATTTCGGACGCTGGATAAAACAAAAAATCGTGGGCTAATTCAGCCGCCTTTTCTTCTTGCGTGAAATACCTCCCGCGCGGAGCGCATAAATACTCTTTATCCCTGTGCCAAAAACAGGCACATACCTTCGTTATGACAAACACATACCCCGCCGTGCGCGGCACCCTGACTGAAAACCGCCCCCTGAATGATCTGACGTGGCTGCGTGTCGGCGGCATGGCAGATGCGCTGTTTCAACCCGCAGATGCGGAGGATTTGGCCAGCTTTCTGAGCGCTGTTGATCCTGCAACGCAGATATTCCCGATGGGGGTTGGCTCCAACCTGATCGTCCGTGATGGTGGCATCCGTGCGGTGGTGATCCGCATGGGCCGTGGTTTTAATCACATTGAAATTGACGGCACCCACGTTACTGCCGGTGTGGCCGCCCTTGATGCCCATGTCGCGCGCAAGGCCGCTGCTGCTGGGCTGGATCTGACCTTTTTGCGCACTATTCCAGGTGCCATCGGTGGGGCCGTGCGGATGAATGCGGGCTGTTATGGTGCCTATGTGGCGGATGTATTCATCAAGGCCAAAGCGATCACGCGCGCAGGGGAACTGGTGACGCTCACCGCGGACGATTTGAACTTTGCCTATCGCCAGTCAGACCTGCCCGAGGGCTGGGTGCTGATCGAGGCCAGTTTTGAGGCCCCCAAAGGCGATGCAGACGCCCTGAATGCGCTGATGGAGGCGCAAATTGCCAAACGCGACGCAACCCAACCCACCAAAGAGCGCAGCGCCGGATCGACTTTTCGCAATCCGGCTGGATTTTCTTCAACAGGGCAAGCCGGTGACAACCATGATTTGAAGGCGTGGAAGGTGATTGACGACGCGGGCCTGCGCGGGTTTTCCATTGGTGGGGCGCAAATGAGCGAAAAACACCCCAACTTTATGATCAACACGGGTGGCGCAACTGCCGCAGACCTTGAAAAACTGGGCGAAGAAGTCAGAAAAAGGGTTTTCAAATCAAGTGGTTTGACATTAGAGTGGGAAATTAGGCGGGTCGGCGAAACGGTCACCTAAACATAAAATAAAAACGGGTCATAGATGGCCCGATAATAAGGGGTCGCAAAAGACCCTGTAGGCAAAACACGAGGCGGGTATGTCGAGCAGGACAACCCCGAAAGTGGCGGTATTGATGGGCGGACCTTCGCGCGAGCGTGAGGTGTCACTCTCATCAGGGCGTGAATGCGCTGCGGCACTGCGGGAAACAGGCTGTGAAGTGATTGAGGTGGACGCAGGTCCAGACCTTTGCGTGCGCCTAACCGACATCAAACCCGACGTTGTTTTTAATGCGCTTCATGGTCGCTTTGGCGAAGATGGCTGCGTGCAAGGGCTGCTGGAATGGATGGGTATTCCCTACACGCATTCCGGCGTTTTGGCGTCCTCATTGGCGATGGACAAAGAGCGCGCCAAGGCCGCGTTTCAAATGGCTGGGTTGCCAGTGGTAAAAAGCATCATTGCCGATGTCGCCGAGGTGCAAGCCAAACACGTGATGCCGCCGCCCTATGTGGTCAAGCCGAACAACGAGGGCTCCTCGGTTGGTATCTATCTGGTCACTGCAGACGCCAACGGGCCGCCGAAATTATCCGCCGATATGCCCGACACCGTGATGGTCGAGGCCTTCGTGCCGGGCCGCGAATTGACCACCACTGTGATGGGCAACCGCGCCCTTGTGGTCACCGATATTCTAACCGAGGGCTGGTATGATTATGACGCCAAATATGTCGAGGGTGGATCAACCCACATGCTGCCGGCTGACCTGCCTTCCGAGATCACCGAAGCCTGTTTGGATTACGCCCTGCGGGCCCATAATGTGCTGGGTTGTCGCGGCGTGAGCCGGACCGATTTTCGCTGGGACGAGGCCCGTGGGTTGGACGGTTTGATCCTGCTCGAGACCAACACCCAACCCGGTATGACACCGACCTCGCTGGCCCCCGAACAGGCTGCGCATCTGGGCATCTCATTTCCCGAGTTGACCCGCTGGATGGTGGAGGACGCCTCATGCAACAGGTAGAGCCAGCCATCGCTGCGCCGCGCCGCGACCCAGCCCCCAGCCGTATTTCTTATAAGTTGCAGCGCCTTATGTTGCGTTCTGGCTTCAAACGGTTTTTGCGTGTCGGGCTGCCAGTGCTTTTGATCACTGCGACCATTGGTATTGTGCTGGGAGATGCGGGGCGCCGCGAAGCAATTGAGTTGAAAATAGCTGAGCTGCGCCGCTCGATCGAGGAGCGCCCCGAGTTTATGGTCAAACTGATGGCGATTGACGGGGCAAGCGATGCGGTTGCGACTGAAATCCGTGAAGGCCTGCCACTGGAATTTCCGATGACCGCCTTTGATCTGGATCTTGAGGCGATGCGTGCCGGCATTGCCGAAATGGATGTGGTGGCCAATGTCGATGTAATTGTGCGCAGCGGCGTGTTGCAGATCAACGTGATCGAGCGCACGCCTGCCGTGGTCTGGCGCAGCTATCAAGAGGTCGTCTTGCTGGACTCAGGCGGGCACCGTGTTATCCCGATTGCGGGTCGCGCGGATTATCCTGACTTGCCGCTGATCGCGGGGCAGGGGGCGGATAAGCACATCAATCAAGCGCTTGATGTTTTGACCGCAACCGGCCCGCTGGCGGCGCGTGTGCGCGGTATCGAACGGATGGGCGAACGGCGTTGGGACTTGGTGCTGGATCGTAGTCAACGCATTCTGTTGCCCGAACAAAACCCGATTGCAGCGCTTGAGCGCGTGATCGCCCTGAGCAAAGCGCAGGATCTACTGGCGCGTGATTTAACCATTATTGATATGAGAAACGGACATCGACCCACCATCCGTATTGCCGACAGCGCCATAGAAGAGCTGCGGCGGATCAGGGCGTTGAAATGAAGGAGAAGCCGTAATGAATGACCTCTATGCGACCCAACGGGCAATGCGCAACATGCGCAAACTGGCCATGCAACGTGGTGTGATTGCCATTCTGGATGTCGGCACCTCCAAGATTGCCTGCCTTGTGCTGCGCTTTGATGGGCCTGACCAGTTTAGCGGCGGCGACGAGATCGGTTCGATGGCGGGTCAATCCGGCTTTCGGGTGATTGGGGCGGCGACCACACGGTCGCGCGGGGTGCATTTCGGCGAAGTTGACGCGATGCAGGAAACTGAACGCGCGGTGCGCACGGTCATTCAAGCGGCGCAAAAAATGGCCAACCTGCGGGTTGATCATGTGATGGCCTGTTTTTCGGGTGCGCGGCCACGGTCCTACGGGTTGGCAGGATCAATTGATCTGCAAGACAGCGTTGTGAGCGAAAATGATGTCTCGCACGTGCTCGCGGCTTGTGATGTGCCTGATTTCGGCGACGAACGCGAAGTGCTGCATGCTCAGCCGGTGAATTTTGCACTGGATCATCGTTCGGGGCTAGGGGATCCGCGCGGCCAGATCGGCAATCAGCTGGCGGCTGACATGCATCTGTTGACGGTCGACGCCCATGTGGTTGGTAACCTTCTGCATTGTATCAAACGCTGCGATCTTGAGGTGGCGGGGCTGGTTTCATCGGCCTATGCGTCCGGTGTTTCTGCGTTGGTTGAGGACGAACAAGAGCTGGGCGCGGCCTGCATTGATTTGGGCGGTGGCGCGACGGGTCTGTCGATCTTTATGAAAAAGCATATGATCTATAGCGACAGTCTGCGCCTTGGCGGGGACAATATCACCTCGGATATTTCGCAAGGTTTGCAAGTGCCGATGGCGACAGCCGAACGGATTAAAACATTCTACGGCGGCGTTGTGGCCACGGGGATGGATGACCGCGATATGATCGAGGTCGGGGGTGACACGGGCGATTGGGAACATGACCGGCGCACGGTTTCACGCGCCGAGCTGATCGGCATCATGCGTCCACGGGTTGAGGAAATTCTGGAAGAGGTCCGCGACCGTTTGGATGCGGCCGGATTCGAGCATCTACCAAGCCAGCAAATCGTGCTGACAGGTGGCGGCAGCCAAATTCCGGGACTCGACGGTTTGGCCACCAAAATTCTGGGCCAACAGGTGCGATTGGGGCGTCCAATGCGGGTTCAAGGCTTACCACAAGCGGCCACCGGACCGGCCTTTGCGGCCTCGGTTGGGCTGTGCTTAAACGCGGCACAGCCGCAGGATGAGTGGTGGGATTTCGATATTCCAGTGGAAAAATATCATGCACGTTCGTTAAAACGCGCTGTAAAATGGTTCAAGGACAACTGGTAAACCGCAACATATGGGGAACATGGCAGAATCCTGCCGATTTTTACTTGTTTACCCCCATATTTTGTGGGTATTTGGCGTTTTTTAGGTGACGAGTGCTGCATCTGTGGATAAGATCGTCAAAAAGTAGGCAATCAATGGCCCGGTAGGGGTCCCGAACAACAACTCGGATTAACAAACAGGCGGATAGTTAAATGGCATTGAACTTTGTGGAGAACCAGCAGCAAGACCTGAAACCACGCATTACGGTTTTTGGTGTGGGCGGGGCTGGCGGCAACGCTGTCAACAACATGATCGAGAAAGAACTCGACGGTGTAGAGTTTGTTGTGGCCAACACCGATGCGCAAGCGCTTCAACAAAGCAATGCACCTGCGAAAATTCAAATGGGCCTGAAGGTCACCGAAGGTTTGGGTGCCGGTGCGCGCCCTTCCGTTGGGGCCGCTGCCGCCGAAGAAACCATTGAAGGTATCGTTGATCATCTGGCTGGCGCACATATGTGTTTCATCACCGCAGGCATGGGCGGGGGCACCGGAACGGGTGCCGCGCCAATCATTGCCCAAGCGGCACGCGAGTTGGGTGTTCTGACCGTCGGTGTTGTGACCAAACCATTCCAGTTTGAAGGTGCCAAGCGGATGCAACAAGCGGAAGACGGTGTTGAGGCGCTGCAAAAGGTTGTTGATACGCTGATCATCATTCCAAACCAGAACCTGTTCCGTCTGGCCAATGAAAAAACCACCTTTACCGAAGCCTTCTCACTGGCCGATGATGTGTTGTACCAAGGTGTCAAAGGCGTGACCGACCTGATGGTTCGTCCCGGCCTGATCAACCTAGATTTTGCCGATGTTCGCGCCGTCATGGACGAAATGGGCAAAGCCATGATGGGCACAGGCGAGGGCGAGGGCGAAGATCGCGCCATCCAAGCCGCCGAGAAAGCCATTGCCAACCCACTGCTGGACGAAATCAGCCTGAAGGGTGCAAACGGCGTTTTGATCAATATTACAGGTGGTTACGACCTGACATTGTTCGAATTGGACGAAGCCGCCAACCGGATCCGCGAAGAAGTCGACCCATCGGCAAACATCATCGTTGGCTCCACTCTGGACACAGCCATGGACGGCGTCATGCGCGTGTCTGTGGTTGCGACCGGCATCGACGCTGTTGATGTGAACACCGAACTTCCAGTGCCACGCCGCAGCATGGCCGAACCACTGGCCACCACGGTTGCCGCCGAAACGCCGGTTGCGGAGATGGAAGTGGAGCAGGTCGCGGTTGCCACGCCGGTAACCACTGAACCGTCGTTCTTTGACAATGTGCAAACCACCGCCACTGAGCAGGGTGAAGACATTTTTGAGGCCGCAACAGATGATCTGCCGCCTCCAGCCTATCAGCCACAAATGACAGAGATGCAGCACCATCCTGAAAGCATCGAGGCCGTAGAGGCCGACGTGTCCCAGTTTGTTGCGCCACGTCCACCGTCGGCAGGCACACCAACGCCTGAGGCAATGGCGCGGTTGCAAGCTGCAATCGGCAACACGCCAACGGCCGAGACCGCTGCACCAGCAGAGCCAAGAGCGCCGGCTGAAAAACCACGCTTTGGTATCAATTCCCTGATCAACCGGATGACCGGCCATGGCGAAGAAGAGGCCGCGCCAAAGGCACAGACTCACCGTGAACAACCACCGGTGCAAAGCCCCGAGGCCAGTGCAGAAATAGATCCGGAACAAGAGCGGATCGAAATTCCGGCCTTCTTGCGCCGCCAAGCGAACTGATCGTTCATCACTTTTTAAGAATGAAGGCCCGCAGGTTCGCGGGCCTTTTTCTTTTGATAACAACGGGCTATACGTTGGCTCCGAGATTGAAGCGAAACCTCGCGCACCTGTCACATAGATGTTTCAAACGGTTACAAAGCGTGTGTTGTTCATAAGGTCGACTGCAATTATCTCAAAAGCGTCGGAATGACTCCTTTGTCCGGCGCATCAATTGAGGCAAACTTTGCAAACAACAATCAAAAATGCGGTGACTTTTTCAGGTGTCGGCCTGCACACAGGTGAAACTGTGCGCATGACGGTCCATCCGGCCTCTGCGCAATATGGCATTTGGTTTCGCCGCACTGATTTGTCGGGTGATGCATTGATCCCTGCCCGTTGGGATGCGGTGAGTGATTCTCGCCTCTGCACCAAAATATCAAACGCTTCTGGGGCCACGGTTTCAACCATTGAACATATCATGGCGGCCCTGTCGGGTTGTGGCGTGCAAAATGTACTGGTTGAAATTGACGGCCCCGAAGTACCGGTCCTGGATGGCAGCTCTGCGCAGTTTGTTAAGGCACTGGTTGCCGCTGGTCTACAGCGTTTGGACGCCTCGGTGCGGGCCATCGAGGTTTTGAAAACGGTTGAGGTGTCCAACGGTCTGGCCACCGCCCGTCTAGACCCCGCCGAAGGTTTGCACATAGATTTCCACATTGATTTTGCTGCTCAATCCGAGGCGATCGGGCGACAAGATAAGACAATGAACATGGCAAATGGCGCGTTTGTGCGCGAATTGTCCGACAGTCGCACCTTTTGTTTGCAAAAAGACGTTGAAATGATGCGCGATGCTGGCCTTGCGTTGGGTGGCACTGTTGAAAATGCTGTTGTGGTTGATGGCGCTGACGTGTTGTCACCCGGTGGTTTGCGCCATGATGATGAGGCTGTGCGCCACAAGATGCTGGACGCTTTGGGTGATCTGGCGCTGGCTGGTGCGCCTTTGCTTGCGCGGTATACGGGGCGTCGCGCGGGGCATGCGTTGACCAACAAATTGTTGCATAAACTGTTTGCCACACCAGGCGCATATCGCATGGTGGTTTGTGATGAATCGATGGCTGCGCGCCTACCTGGAGTGGGTGTTCACCGCAAAGATTTGCCAATCTTGGCATAAACCCAACCAAACCTGTGAAAAAAGCTGCGTTAAAGCGTTTTGCACCAGAATTATCTGTGCTAGATAAGGGCGAAGCAATATGGGTTTTATTATGAATTCCCACACAGGCATATGACACAGGGTGGTCGGGCAATGGCACGCGGTAAAGCACGCTTAGTAATGATCGGTATGGTGGCTGCATTGGCTATCACCGCAGGATGTTCCGGTCGCGGTCGCGAAAAAGAGCGCACGATTGAATCCTACAGCGCCGAAGAAATCTTTAAGCAAGCCGAGTTCCAGCTGGCATTAGGACGCAAACCCAAAGTCAAAGAGGCGGCGCGTCTGTTTGGTGAGGTTGAGCGGCTGTATCCCTATTCTGAATGGGCCAAACGTTCCTTGATTATGCAGGCCTTTGCCTACCACAAAAACAAAGATTACGAAAACAGCCGTGCTGCCGCACAGCGTTTCATCGACTTTTACCCAGCCGATGAAGATGCGGCCTATGCGCAATATCTGCTGGCGATTTCCTATTACGACCAGATTGATGATGTGGGACGTGATCAGGGGCTGACCTTTCAGGCGCTACAAGCGTTGCGCACGGTGATCGAGCGCTATCCGGACAGCGAATATGCCCGCTCGTCGATCTTGAAATTTGATCTGGCGTTTGACCATCTGGCCGCCAAGGAAATGGAAATTGGCCGGTATTACCTGAAAAAGGGTAATTTCTCGGCGTCGATTAACCGCTTCCGCGTGGTGATTGAACAATTCCAGACCACATCCCATACACCAGAGGCTCTGCATCGTTTGGTCGAGGCGTATCTGTCTCTGGGACTGGATGCCGAGGCACAAACCGCGGGAGCGATCCTTGGTCACAACTTCAAGTCAACCGAATGGTATGAGGATTCCTACCGTCTGTTGACAGGCCGTGGACTTGAGCCAAAAGTACGCGGTAAAAACTGGTTGTCGACGATTTACCGTCAAATGATCAAGGGCGAATGGCTCTGATCGGACGCGTCTGGGAGGACTAATGCTCAGAAGCCTCGATATTCGGGACATTCTCATTATTGACCGGCTGGAGCTTGCGTTTCAGTCGGGCCTGAACGTTTTGACGGGGGAAACTGGGGCTGGCAAATCGATTTTGCTGGATTCACTAGGGTTTGTTTTGGGCTGGCGTGGACGGGCCGAACTGGTGCGCACGGGTGCCGCACAAGGCGAAGTCACCGCCGTGTTCGAGCTGTCCAACACCCACACCGCCTGTGCGGTTCTGCAAGAGGCGGGCATCCCGTTTGAAGGCGAATTGATCATGCGCCGTGTGAACACTGCCGAGGGGCGCAAAACCGCATGGGTGAATGACCGGCGGGTCTCGGGCGAGGTGCTGCGGGCGCTGTCTGCGAGTCTGGTTGAGTTGCACGGACAATTTGATGATCGTGGGCTGTTGAACCCGCGCGGCCATATGGCGCTGCTGGATGAATTTGCCAATCTTACCAATGATCTGTCAGCAATACGCAAGCAATGGCGCACCGTTGCACAAGCGCGCAAATCGCTGGCGCAGGCAGAGGCGGATTTGGCAGCTGTGCAAGCCGAAGAAGAGTTTTTACGCCATGCCGTGGCAGAGTTGGACGATCTAGATCCGCAGCCTCTTGAGGAGGCGAAACTCGACGCTGAACGCCGCATGATGCAAGGGGCTGAGCGCATCCGAGAGGATATCGTCAAGGCCAGCACTGCGGTTGGATATGACGGGGCCGAGGGCAAACTGTCTGATGCGTCCCGTTGGCTGGACGGGGTTGCTGATCAGGCGGATGGACGCCTTGGTGCGCCGCTTGACGCTTTGACGGTTGCACAAGATGCCTTGGCCGACGCGCAGGCAGGGATCGAGGCCGCCCTTGCGGCGCTATCTTTTAATCCAAGCGATCTGGAACACTCCGAAGAGCGCCTGTTCGCGATCCGCGCTTTGGCGCGCAAACACGAGGTCTCGCCAGATGATTTGGGGGCCTTTGCAGATGGTCTGCGGGCCAAGATCGACGCTTTGGACCGCGGGGCAGGCGATGTGGCCGAATTGCAGGCCGCACTGGCCAAACAACAGACGCTTTATGCGGACAAGGCCACAAAACTGACCGCCAAGCGCCAGAAAGCGGCCCGTGCCTTGGACAAGGCGATGGCGACCGAACTGGCCCCACTAAAGATGGAGCGCGCGGTTTTCACAACCGAGGTGACAGGGGGCGAGGCTGGACCTGATGGCCAAGACGCCGTTGTGTTCACCGTCGCCCCTAACCCAGGCGCACCCTCTGGTCCGCTAAACAAAATTGCCTCCGGCGGCGAACTTTCACGCTTTTTACTGGCGCTCAAGGTTTGTCTAACCCGCGAAACGACTGGCATAACCATGATATTTGACGAGATCGACCGCGGGGTTGGCGGGGCCACGGCGGATGCGGTTGGCCGGCGTCTGGCTGATCTAGCCAAGGGGGCGCAAATACTGGTCGTCACCCATTCACCGCAAGTCGCAGCCCAAGGCGCGCATCATTGGCGGGTCGAAAAACGTGTCACCAAAGGGCAAACAATTTCGGGGGTGGTGCCGCTGGACAACGACATGCGCATTGATGAAATCGCCCGTATGCTATCAGGCGATACCGTTACCGAAGTGGCCCGAAAAGCGGCTAAATCCCTGCTGACAGCCAGCTAAGGCATTGTAAATACTGTGATATTAAAGGATTAGTTGATATTCACAACCTTGGCCGGATTCAGTATATTTTTTGGGTCCAGTGCCTGCTTTATGTCGGCCATCACCCCCCAGGCGTCACCATGTTCGCCGCTCATATAGTCGAGTTTGCCCATGCCGATGCCATGCTCGCCGGTGGCGGTTCCTCCCATCGCTAGCGCACGCTCTACCATTCGGGTTGAAAGCGCCTTGGCGATTTTTAACTCGGTCGTGTTATCGGGTTCGACCAACAATATCGCGTGGTAATTGCCATCGCCAACATGTCCCAGGATGGGCCCTTGCAGACCGCTTGCGGCGATATCGCCGCGGCTGGCCTCCACCGCTTCGGCCAGACGCGAGATTGGCACGCAGACATCCGTAACCATCGCCGTTGCACCTTGGCGCAGGGCCAGACAGGCGTAGTAGGCCTTGTGGCGCATGTCCCAAAGGGCTGTGCGTTCCTCAGCTTTTGAAGACCATTTGAACCCCGTGCCGCCCATCTCCTCGACGATCTCACCAAACCGTGTGGCCTGTTCCGCCACGCCTGCGTCCGAGCCATGAAACTCGACCATCAAATGCGGAACTTCCGGCATGTCGGCCTTTGAATAGGCGTTGCAGGCACGGGTGGTTTCGGCGTCGATAAATTCGATCCGCGCCATCGGGATGCCCATCTGGATGGTGGCAATCACCGCATTGACCGCGTCATTAATCGCCGCAAACGAGCAGACCGCCGAGGACACCGCCTCGGGTTGGCCTTGCAATTTCAAGGTCAATTCGGTGATCACCCCGAGCGTGCCCTCGGCCCCGACGAACAGCGCCGTCAGATCGTAGCCCGCAGAGGATTTGCGCGCGCGTGATCCGGTGCGAATGATACGCCCGTCCGCCAGCACGACTTCTAACGCCAAAACATTGTCGCGCATGGTGCCATAACGCACCGCCGTAGTGCCGCTGGCCCGCGTAGAGGCCATACCGCCTAACGAGGCATTGGCACCGGGATCAACCGGAAAAAACAATCCTGTGGCGCGCAATTCGGTGTTCAACTCTTCGCGCGTTAATCCCGGTTGTATCACCACATCCATGTCATCGCTGTTCACAGCCAACACCTGTTTCATCTGGCTCATGTCTATGGTCACGCCACCGTGCACCGCCAATGTGTGGCCTTCAAGCGAGGTTCCGACACCGTATGGAATGACGGGGCAGTCATGATCGGCGCAGGTTTTCACGATCTGCGAGACCTCACCTGTATTGACCGGATAGGCCACCGCGTCGGGTGGGGCGGCGGCGAAATGGGTTTCGGATGCGCCATGTGCGTCCAGATCGGGCTTGGATAGGTTCAGTCGATCGCCTAGGAAGGATGTAAGTGCGTCAATTGCGGAGTGAATGGTCATGCTGGCCTCGTTCTATTGTTGCACGCAGATTAGACGATGCGGTCGGGCTGTGAAAGGCCACTTACAGCAAATTGGGACGAAGCGTGATGAGTGCAGAAAAATCAGCGGTGACGCGCATAGCACACGAAATGCGAGACGGGGTACGGCAAGCTTGGCGGGTGTTGCGTGGTCATGGACCCAGTCAGGTGCAATTCTGGTTTATCGCATTGGCGATAGGTATTGCGTCGGGCTATGCAGCGCTGGGATTTCGCAAAGGTATTAGCGCCCTTCAGGGTTGGCTTTATGGGGCCGAGGATCTGCATATGCTGCATTCCTTTGCCGGGACGCTGCAATGGTACTGGGTGTTGTTGATCCCGATTGCGGGTGGTTTGGTTGTCGGGTTGATCCTGAACCGGTTTACCGATGACGGGGCGGTGCGCTCGGTGGCTGATGTCATTGAGGGGGCCGCGATGCACGACGGGCGGGTCGAGCAAAAAGAGGGCTTGGCTTCGGCGGTTGCCTCGATGATCACGCTGGCTTCGGGTGGTTCTTCGGGCCGTGAGGGGCCGGTGGTGCATTTGGCCTCGGTGATTTCCAGCTGGGTCTCGACCCGCATCAACGCCAATGGCATTACAGGTCGTGATTTGCTGGGCTGTGCAGTGGCAGCAGCCGTGTCGGTGTCGTTCAACGCGCCGATTGCGGGGGCTTTGTTCGCGCTCGAGGTGGTGTTGCGTCATTTTGCGGTGCACGCCTTTGCCCCCATCGTGATTGCCTCGGTGGCTGGCACGGTGATCAGCCGTGTGCACCTGGGCGATGTAACGGAATTCAGCCTGCCGGTGGGTGGGGCGTTGGCGTTTTATGTCGAGCTGCCCGCGTTTTTGATCCTTGGGGCCGTGTGTGGCGTTGTGGCAGTGTTGCTGATGAAATCGGTGTTCTGGGCCGATGATTTGGGTGACTATATCCAGAGTAAAACCAAAATGCCGCGCTGGCTGCGCCCTGCGGTGGCGGGCGCAATGCTGGGAACCCTGGCAATCGGGTTTCCGCATATCATCGGGGTTGGCTATGAAACCACGTCGCGGGCGCTGACGGGTGATTTACTGCTCTATCAGGTGATGGTGTTCGCGGTACTCAAGGTGATTGCGGTGTCGATCACCATGGCGGGGCGCATGGGCGGCGGCATCTTTTCACCGTCCTTGATGGTCGGGGCGCTGACGGGGCTCGCGTTCGGGCTGATTGCCACAGCGATTTTCCCCAATGTGTCGGGTTCTGAAACCATCTATGCGCTGGCGGGCATGGGGGCGGTAGCAGCCGCCGTGCTGGGCGCGCCGATCTCGACCACATTGATTGTGTTTGAGCTGACGGGCGATTGGCAAACTGGCCTTGCTGTGATGGTGGCGGTGTCGCTGTCAACGGCGCTGGCCAGCCGCATGGTGGATCGGTCGTTCTTTTTGACCCTGCTTGAGCGACGTAACGTCCATCTGGCGGCCGGACCGCAGGCCTATCTGTTGTCGATGTGCCGCGTGGCCAGTGCAATGCGGGCCAAAGGCGTTGAGGGGGCGGCTGATGAGGACGCCTGTTGGGAGCTGATCGGGCAGGGCACTTATATCGACGGCAATGCCACGCTGGAGCAGGCGATGCCGTTGTTTGACACCACCGCCAACACGTTCATCCCCGTTGTCACATTGGGCGGCGAGGGGGATGCGCCGGAATTGTGGGGAGCATTGTTTCAAGTGGACGCCTTGCGCACCTACAACCGCGCCTTGGCCGCCGTAACAGCGGAAGAACATTCCTGACGGCAGCGGGGAACGTCTCTATACCTTGCTGACCAGACAGGCTAAGTTGTCAGGCGAACATTTAATCCGCACTGGAGAGACACATGAGTGAAGAAACCCGCATTGAAATCCGTGAAAACGGCCCTTTGGTTGTTAAAAACCTGAAGACCCTAATCCTGCCCGACGGCACGCAAGCCGAGGAAAAAGAGATGACGGTTTTGTGCCGTTGCGGGATGTCAGCGAACAAGCCCTATTGTGATGGCAGCCACAAACGCGAAGGCTGGACTGACAGCTAGGCGTTACAGCTCCTCGACGGTAACCATCGCCGGATCAAAGGCCAAATAGCCTTTGATCTGCGCGACGCTCTCCAACGGGGCCTCGTAGGACCACACCGCATTTTCCAACACCGTGCTTTTGGTTTGAATCGAATAGTAACTGGCATCGCCTTTATGGGGACAATGGGACGTCTTTGAGGTCGAATCCAGAAATGCCATCGCGATATCAGTGCGTGGAAAATAGATCACAGGTTTGTAATCGCCCTCAAGCAACTCCAGCGCATCCGTGCTTTCGCCCAGAACAGCGCCGCCAGCCCGTACCACCCATTTTGTGTTAGCCTTGTGGATTTTGATATGATCTGACATGTTCGGTGCCCCTTTGACGGTTGGTGAGCAGTGACACTAACACATCTGTTCGGGGAATTGCACGCTACAAAGGCGCGCAGGCCGAAACTAACCAGTCATGCACATCGCCCTCAACCAATGGCCCCAACATTTCAAGTGTTTTGCTGTGGTAGGCGTCCAGCCATTCCCGCTCGCCAACACTCAGCATATCACTCACGATCAAACGCCGATCAATCGGCACATAGGCCAGCGTTTCAAACGCCAACATCTCGCGCTGATCAGCACCGGTTAGCGCCGGGGCCTCCTGAACCACAATCAAGTTCTCGATCCGAATGCCAAACGCGCCTTCACGGTAATAACCCGGCTCGTTTGACAGGATCATACCGGATTTGAGCGTCACGTCAGAGATCTTTGAAATCCGCTGTGGTCCCTCATGGACCGACAGATAAGAGCCAACCCCGTGCCCCGTGCCATGGTTGAAATCCTGACCGGCCAACCACAAAGGATAACGCGCCAGTGGGTCCAGATCGCGGCCTGCCAATCCTTTGGGAAAACGCGCACGCGAAATGGCAATCATGCCCTGCAACACACGGGTAAAGCAGGTTTTTTCCTCGCCACCTACATTGCCAACGGCGACGGTTCGGGTGATGTCGGTCGTGCCGTCCTGATATTGTCCGCCACTGTCGACCAACAGCATCTCGCCGCTGTTTACCTTGCGGTTGCTGTCATTCGTCACGCGATAATGCATGATCGCGCCATTGGGTCCAGCGCCGCAAATCGTCTCAAAACTGATGTCACGCAACGCGTTGCTGGCAGCCCGAAAGCCCTCCAGCCTTTGTACCACATCGATCTCGCGCAATTTGCCTTTGGGGGCTTCGCGCTCCAGCCATGCCAAAAACCGCACCATCGCCACCCCGTCGCGCAAATGCGCGGCGCGTGCGCCTGCAATCTCGACGGCGTTTTTGCAGGCCTTGGGCAGGATGCAGGGGTCTTGGCCGGCAACGATTTTGATGCTTGCGTCGCTCAGAGCTGAGCCAACGTGGACGGGGGCCGTGGCCGGATCAACCATTACAGGGCCATCCAGCGCTTGCAATGCAGGGGTGAATTCGTCCCAGTCGCGCACATGAATACTGGCATCAAGCGGCAAATCCGCAGCCTTTTCAGGGGTGGTGAACAGATCAACCTGCCCATCGGCGTGCAAGATTGCAAACCCTTGCACAACAGGATTACGTTCAACATCGCTGCCACGGATATTCAGCAGCCAACAAATGCTGTCAGGCAGGGTGATCACAGCGGCTTGCGCGCCGTTATCGCTGATCCCATCGGCAAGTCGCTTACGTTTGAACAGGGATGTTTCCCCAGCAAACTCAACAGGATGGTCAATAATCTTACGGTTGGTTTTAGCCGGACGATCATCCCAAATCCGGTCCACCAGATTGTCGATGGGGCGCAGGGTAATTCCGCTTGCGGCCAGCTGTTTTTCCAACTTGTCCAGCTCTGATTGCGTGTGCAACCACGCGTCAAACCCGATGACGCCCCCTGTCGGCAAGGCTTCTTTTAGCCATGCACCCAATTGCACTTCGGGCCAGTCAACCGGGGTGAAATGCGTCAGATCAACTTGGGTTTTTATCTGCGTGCGATAGCGCCCATCAACAAAAACACCCGCCTGTTTTGCCACCACAGCGCAAAACCCTGCCGATCCGGTAAACCCTGTCAACCACGCCAACCGCGCATCCCTTGGCGCAACATATTCGCCCTGATGCGCGTCTGCACGGGGCACCAAAAATCCGTCCAGCCCTTCGGCTGCGATCTCATTGCGCAATAACGCCAAACGCTTTGGGCCATTTTCGGGCCGCGATGTCACCTCAAAACTTTGAAACATCCCTTGCCCCTTCTTCTTGCTAAAAATACCTCCGCCGGAGGCCTCAAGAATCCAGTCCAGCGTTAGCTGGCCCGTTTCATCCCCATCACCCGCGCCCGCGCCCTTGGATCACTGTCAAACAAGGACGCCAATTGCTCGGTCATCGCGCCGGCCAATTGCTCGACATCGGTGATTGTCACCGCGCGATCGTAATAACGCGTCACATCATGACCGATACCGATGGCCAGCAATTCAACCAACTTTCGTTTCTCGACCATCGCAATCACATCGCGCAAGTGTTTTTCCAGATAATTGGCGGGGTTCACAGATAAAGTCGAATCGTCCACCGGTGCCCCATCCGAAATCACCATTAGAATTTTGCGCGATTCAGGGCGGCCTGACATGCGCCGATGCGCCCATTCCAACGCCTCCCCGTCGATGTTTTCCTTCAGCAATCCCTCTTTCATCATCAAGCCCAGATTGGGCCGGACCCGGCGCCACGGCGCGTCAGCCGGTTTATAGATGATGTGGCGTAAATCGTTCAAACGTCCCGGCGTTTGCTCGCGGCCACTGGCCAGCCATTGCTCGCGGCTTTGCCCACCTTTCCACGCCCGCGTGGTAAAGCCCAAAATCTCGACCTTGACCTGACAGCGCTCCAGCGTGCGGGCCAAAACATCCGCACATATCGCCGCAATCGAAATAGGCCGCCCCCGCATGGAGCCGGAATTATCAATCAGCAGCGTCACACATGTATCGCGAAATTCGGTGTCTTTTTCCTGCTTGAACGACAGTGGTGTGGTTGGGTTGGCAATCACCCGCGCCAACCGGCCCGCATCCAAGGTGCCTTCTTCCAGATCAAATTCCCACGAGCGGTTTTGCTGTGCTTGCAGGCGGCGCTGCAAACGGTTTGCAAGTCTCGATACGGCACCTTTTAGAGGCTCCAGCTGTTGATCCAGATAGGCGCGCAAACGCTCCAGTTCGGCGGGTTCCGCCAAATCTTCAGCGCGTATTTCTTCATCGTAATCAGTCGAGTAAACCATATAGTTCGGGTCAGCATCGGACACGGGGGCTGGGGGCGGTGGCTCCATCGGAGCATCCCCCTCGGGCATTTCAGCTTCCTCGCCCTGCTCCATATCGGCCATGTCATCCATCGACACTTGGGCTTGGGATTGGTCCTGTTGTTCGTCCTGAGATTGCTCGGGATTGGCGTCGGCGTCTTCTTGTTCTTGGTCGTCGCCTTGGCTGTCGGGGTTTTCTTCTTCGTCCTCAGTGTCTTCTGCCTGATCGTCGGAATTGTCATCCTCGGCGTCCGGATCATCGCCCAATTGATCGGCGTAGCCCAGATCGGCAATCACTTGCCGCGCGAATTTGGCGAACTCGGCTTGATCGGCCAGCGTGTCCTGCAAGCCGTCCAGCGTGCCACCAGCCTTTTCGGTCATAAAGTCCTGCCACAGGGACATCACGTTCTGCGCAGCGTCAGGCAAATCGCGTCCCGTCGCCAAATGGCGCACCAGATAACCGGCGGCTTCTGCCATCGGGGCTTCGGATTGCTCGGTGATCTGACCATAGCCGCGTTTCTCGGCCTCAACGGCGATTTTGGCGTCGATATTGCCCAGCGTGCCGGGCATTTCGCGGGCGCCAACGGCCTCGCAACGAGCGTTTTCCATGGCTTCATAAATGCCACGGGCCAGATCGCCTTGTGGCGCGTAACGCGCATGGGTGCCGAGGTCATGATGCTTGTGACGCAAGGCCAAGGCGTCAGCGGTGCCACGGGCCAGCAGAACCTCGTCGCGGGTCATGCGGCGGGTCACTTGGGGCAGGCGCACCGTATCAGACGTGGCCCCCGGAGGGTCTACGGTAAAGGTGACCGACAGCTCCGAGTCATCGGCCATCACCTTGGTGGCTTCGGCGAGCGCCTTTTTAAACGGGTCGGCTGGGTTGTCGGTGGGTTTGTTCATCTCTGCCCCTCCAGAACTATGCTATCAATGCATTGTGCGCCTGACGCCAGTTTTGCCAATAAATCAACATGCACATCAAGCGCATCAATTACCGAATAACCAGGGTCATACCCATCAAAGGCCAGATTGAGATCGGTTCCGGCAAGGATAATTGCCTCGGCACCTTGATCCTCAATCATTTGCTGGCCCGATGCAAAGAAAAGCTCTCTTTGTTCGGGGCTGCATATACCGCTGGTTGCGATATCTTGATAGACTTGACCCAGAGCAAGCAGATCACCTGCAGGTGCAACAGCCTCAGTATGTTCCAATTGTCCATATAGTTTGGTGCGCATGACGACTTCTGTACCTAACAAACCGACCCGTTTCAGACCCATGGTTTTGAAATAATTATCAAGTGGCTGGACGGCGCTAATCAAAGGAAGAGACGATTTTTGCAGAGTTTCTTCAAAACAAAAATGCCCGCCAAGCGATGTTATTGCCGCGCAATCTGCCCCTGCCGCCTTGAGCCGGTTAACTAGATTTGCGTAGATATCAGCTTGTTCCATGCGACGGTCCGATAGGTTGTTTTGTATCAACTCGCCTACATCCGCCTGAACGATTGTAAGATCCAGTTTGCAGCCCGCTTTGCGCATTTTGGTGGTTAGGCGTTGATAGTAAACCACCGTCGCGGCTGGTCCAATGCCACCGATCAATCCAAGATGCATCTTTTTGGCCTCGCCTGAAGGTGTTCTCACCCCATGCTCATGCTGGCCGCAGATTCCGGCAGCTCTTCATCGAAACAACGCTGGTAGAATTCGGCAACCGTTTGGCGCTCCAGCTCATCGCATTTGTTCAGGAACGACAGCCGGAACGCATACCCTACATCGCGGAAAATCGTGGCGTTTTGCGCCCATGTGATCACCGTGCGCGGTGACATCACCGTCGACAGATCGCCATTCATAAACGCGGTGCGGGTCAAATCGGCGACCGTGACCATCTGGCTGACGGTTTTGCGCCCCGAGTCGGTGTTGTAAACGGGGTTTTTCGACAGCACGATCTGGGTTTCTGAATCATGCGATAGGTAGTTCAGCGTCGCCACCAGCGACCAACGGTCCATCTGGCCCTGATTGATCTGTTGGGTGCCGTGATACAGTCCGGTTGTGTCGCCCAAACCAACGGTGTTGGCAGTGGCAAACAGACGGAACTGCGGGTGCGGGGTGATGACTTTGTTTTGGTCCAATAGCGTCAGCTTGCCGTCCACTTCCAGCACCCGCTGGATCACAAACATCACGTCAGCACGGCCCGCATCATATTCGTCGAACACGATGGCGGTGTTGGTGCGCAGCGCCCACGGCAGGATACCTTCTTGAAACTCGGTGACCTGTTTGCCGTCTTTTAATTTGATCGCGTCCTTGCCGATCAGATCGATCCGGCTGATGTGACTGTCCAGATTGACCCGAACGCAGGGCCAGTTCAAACGGCTGGCAACCTGTTCAATGTGGGTGGATTTACCTGTGCCGTGATAGCCTTGGATCATCACACGGCGGTTGTGCGAAAACCCGGCCAGAATGGCCATTGTGGTATCTGGATCGAACTTATAGGTCGGGTCCAGCTCAGGCACGCGGTCGCTGGCCTCGGAATAGCCTTTGACCACCATGTCGGTGTCGATGCCAAACACCTCGCGGACTGAAATTTCCATATCTGGTTTGTCGTTGGTTTCCATCGTCATGTCCGCTTCTTAATTGCATTTCGGGATTGCCCAATCGGGCCTCATGATGTTGGTGCAATAATTTTGCGCCCTGTGCAAGAGAGGCGGGGGGTGAAATCTTTCAAAACCACACCAAAGCGTGATTCCACCTTTAATGGAGGCGGTGGTATGAGGGTTTGAACGATATAGGAGAACGATATGAACCGACGTATGATGCTGACATCGGGTCTTGCCGCCGCCGCCGCCTTTGGGTTCGGGACGCTGCGCATGAATGCTGCAAGCGGTACATTTGAAGTGACACGCAGTGACGACGACTGGCGTGGCCGCTTAACGCCGCTGCAATATGAAGTGATGCGCCATGAGGGCACCGAGCGGGCAGGCTCCTCACCACTGGATAAAAACTATGCGGCGGGCACCTATCATTGCCGTGGCTGTGATTTGCCGTTGTATCCATCCAAAACCAAGTTTGATTCCGGCACGGGTTGGCCCAGTTTCTGGAAGCCTTTAAAGGGGGCAGTGGGCACAAAACAGGACAACACCCTGTTCACCACACGGGTTGAAGTGCATTGCCGCCGTTGTGGCAGCCATCTGGGGCATATTTTCAACGATGGTCCTGCGCCAACGGGCGAACGTCATTGTTTGAACGGGGTGTCGTTGAAGTTTGTCGCAGCCTAGGTTGGGGTGTTTGAGATCATACAGATTCCAGGCGGTTTTTTATCTGATGGCATTGCTTAGAGCCTGTATTGACCGTTCGACCGCCTGATCACAAAGCAGTTGATTCAATTCGACATGCACGACTATGCTCGTCTGCTATGGAATACCCATTTCCAGATGAGGCTGACTTTGAAGCTGAAATCACGATCCTTACCTGTGAGCAAGGCGGCCGAAGGACTCCTGCGTTCAATGGAATTCGATGGGATTTTAGATACATCGAAGACGATTTGTCCGAAGGTCTCTATATGATCCATCCGACTTTCTTAGATCAAAGCGGAAACCCTATCCCAAAAATTCAACCGTTATCGGGTACGTTGCCCGCGCGTATGTTAATCATTGTAAGAGAAATGGTGGACTACCATCGGCAACGAATTTCGGTTGGAACCGAATTTTACTGCCATGAAGGGCGTCAGGTGGTTGCAACCGGTACAGTTACAAAGCTTTTAGCGCAGAGAGCTTAAAGATCATTGTGTTCAAAAGGTTTCCAGAACAGGTGACAGAAAGGCAAGATGGTCCTCAACTCGGTCTTGATCTGCCCCAAAAAAAGTGCCCTTCTTAAAACCATATGGAGGGCATTTTGTTGCATGATCTGATCATCACACTCGCGGGCATTGCCTTCGTGAACTTGCTGGGCTGTTTTCGTCCCACGCGGTTTTGTGGCGCATTGAAACCGCACAGCGCCGTGTGAATGGGGTGGTTGGCACGCTTTATGTCGGGCTTGGGCTGGTCATCGGGATGGATGCTTTGCGCCGAATGCAATCTACAAACGTCCCCTAAGGGGTCGCTTAGCTTTTGAAATGACGGCTGGTTTTGATTTGATCCCAAGCCCAAACCACCAGTTGCAGTTGTTCTTCTTGCGATCGATCCCCGCCGTTCATATCGGGGTGCAGCCCTTTGATCAGCTTTTTATAGGCTTTGCGCACTTCGGCTTTGGTCCAATGGTCCTTGGCCTCCAAAACATCGATGGCTTTGCGCTCGGTGGGGGGCAGTTTGCGGGTGCCGGTGATAGAGCGGCCCGGGTTTTGGGTGGCATTGCCGCCCAGCACCTGATGCGGGTCATCCACGCCGAGCCGCGCCCATGCGCGCTCCTCGTCGGATTTCTTGAACGGTTTGGTTTCGCGCTCCCAGACACGGTCTTTGTCTTGCTGTTCGGCCACTGCGTCATCAGGTGAGCCGTCAAAGAAATTCCATTTCAGATTATATTCGCGCACATGGATTTTGCAAAACCACATAAAATCATCCACCGCATCCGGCGAGCGAGGCGCGCGGTACTTTCCGGCGTCTTCACAGCCCTCATGTTCGCACACGCGGGTTGAGGTGTCGAACGCACCAGACATGCCACGCCGCCCGCGCGAGCGTTTCTTTTTGTCATTCGACACGGACATGTCAAATCCGAAGGGATCACTTTTAGCCATTTTAAAACCTTTTCGACTCAGGCAATAGACTTTAGCGTGATCCGAGCCGGATAGAAGGGGCATATGCAAAAAATGTTAGTAGAAGAGCAAATATTCGAGAAATTACAGGCCGAATTTTCGCCACAAGTGTTGCAGGTGCTCAATGAGAGCGACCAGCACGCTGGTCATGCGGGTCATGACGGTGGAGGCGAGAGCCATTTCAGAGTGGTGATCCGGGCCAATGTTTTCGATGACATGAACCGGCTTGCCCGCCACCGCGCGGTTCATGCGGCGCTGGGTAAAGAGCTGATCGCGCGGATTCACGCGCTGGCGCTTGAGATTAACGGCTAGAGCGAAACCAATCTAACCGGATGAATGCGGGTTAGATTGGTGTTGCTTCAGGCCAGGGTCCGCACTATTGCGCGGCCACGTCGACACGTGGGTCTTTGACCGCGACTGCGTCGGTTGCTGGACCAAGGGCGGGGGCGGTGCCTCGGCTGTTGTCCATGGTCCCGTTCAGCAGAGGCGCATGGGTTTGGGCAATGGATTCGGCACCAACAGGCGCGGTAGCCTCTTCAACGTGGGTTTCAACCACGTCGGCAACGGCCTGAATTTCGCGTCTAAAGACCAGCATGTTCAAAAATGTCGTGCTGCGCCCGCGCAGGCCCGAGCGTTCTTCGCAAGGCAGGGTGTCCGTGCGCTGATATTCCCAGCCCTCGGCGCCCAAATCATTCATTTCGACCATCAGCGCATTGGCAAACCGTGCGTCAGAGGTTTTGAGACCTTTGGCTTTTAGCCCGGTTTTGGGTGCAGGCACGACTTTATATTCGTAATTTGGCATAGTTTGGTCCCCTCAGCGAATTGTAACAGACTGACGTCATAACAAATCCAACCCGAACTGTCCAAACCCCAAGGCGGATTATTGCCTTGTCACGCTTGCCTGTGGCTTTCTCGCAATCTCATACAAGGGGTTGTGGATTAGGGATTTTGCGGTGGATATATGGGGGGAGCCAGCCTGGCATCCGCCCCAAACGCCACAATATTCTATTCGGTCAGCTTTTTGGCCACGATTTCGTTGACCGCTTTGGGGTTGGCTTTGCCGCCCGTTGCTTTCATCACTTGCCCAACGAACCAGCCTGCCAGTTTCGGGTTGGCTTTGGCTTTTTCGAGCTGTGCGGGGTTGGCTTTGATGATCTCGTCCACGGTTGCTTCAATCGCGCCAGTATCCGTGACTTGCTTCATGCCGCGGGAGTCGACGATTTCGGCAGGGTCGCCGCCCTCAGTATACACAATCTCGAACAGTTCTTTGGCGATTTTGCCGCTGATATCGCCCTTGCTGATCAGCGCAATCACACCGCCCAGCTGATCGGCTGACACGGGGCTGTCCGTGACGGATTTGTCGTCCTTTTTCAGACGGCCAAACAGCTCATTAATCACCCAGTTCGCGGCCAATTTGCCGTCACGCCCAGCGGCCACATCTTCAAAGAAGGCGGCATTGGCGACATCCGCCGTCAACACCGAAGCATCATAGTCGGACAGACCAAAGTTATTGATAAACCGCAGTTTTTTGTCATCCGGTAGTTCGGGCAGTGAGGCGGCAATACCGTCTACCCAATCTTGTTCAATCTCAAGTGGCAGCAGGTCAGGGCAAGGGAAATAGCGGTAATCATGCGCTTCTTCCTTGCTGCGCATGGAGCGCGTCTCGTTTTTGTCAGGATCATAAAGGCGGGTTTCCTGATGCACTTCGCCACCATCCTCGATGATGGCGATCTGGCGGCGGGCCTCATATTCAATCGCGGCCTGCATGAACCGCATCGAGTTCATGTTCTTGATCTCGCAACGGGTGCCCAGATGGGCGAAATTATCGGTTTCGCGGTAGCGCTCATAGGCGCCAGCGCGACAGACGGACACGTTCACATCTGCCCGCAGGTTGCCGTTTTGCATGTTGCCATCACAGGTGCCCAGATAGCGCAGGATTTGGCGGATTTTGGCAACATATGCGGCGGCCTCTTCTGGGCCGCGAATGTCGGGGCGCGAGACGATTTCCATCAAGGCGACACCGGTGCGGTTCAAATCCACAAAGGACATATTCGGGTCCATGTCGTGAATGGATTTGCCCGCATCCTGTTCCAAGTGGATGCGTTCAACCCGCACCAAACGGGCCACGCCCTCGGCCAATTCAACCAGCACTTCGCCCTCGCCAACAATGGGGTGGTATAGCTGCGAGATTTGGTAGCCCTGCGGCAGATCAGGATAGAAATAGTTTTTACGGTCAAACGCCGAGTAAAGGTTGATATCGGCCTTTAGACCAAGGCCGGTGCGCACCGCTTGCTCGACGCAGAATTCGTTGATCACGGGCAACATACCGGGCATGGCGGCATCCACAAAGGCGACATTGGAATTGGGTTCGGCACCGAATTTGGTCGAGGCACCGGAAAACAGTTTGGCATTGGAGGCGACCTGTGCGTGGATTTCCAGCCCGATCACCAGTTCCCAGTCATGTTTTGCACCCGCGATTATCTTGGGTTTGGGAGAGTCATATGTAAGGTCGAGCATGGCTAAGTCCATCCAGATGTGTAGCGTTCCTAGCCTTCTAAGACAGGGCGGCGGATGGGGCAAGGGGCAGGTGGCAACACATGGCTTATGACGGGGGTTTACGGTTGCTCTATTAAGGAATTTGTCCCAAACTTAAGAAAACCATAGTTGTGAGGCCGATCATGTGTAACCAGTCTGCCGCCTTGTTGGCGTTTCTTTTCGTTTTCCTCACCGCCTGTGGTGATAATGAACCGGACGAGACGGCTAATGTCTTTAGCACGATGTTCCTGATCACGAATGACGACTTGCCTGTAACCCGCTGGGATCATCGTTCTGAGGCCAATCAGTGGACCCGCGCAACAATGACGGCCATTCTCGAAGAACATGGGCGGCCGCTGATTGAAATGGTGCCAAATGACATTAAAAAATGGTGCCCGTCCTATGAAGGCCAAAACGAATTTGAGCGTTCGGCGTTCTGGATTGGGTTGTTGTCGGCGATGGCCAAACACGAAAGCACATGGAACCCCGCAGCCGTTGGTGGTGGCGGGCAGTGGTTTGGCTTGGTGCAGATTTCACCTGCCACGGCGCAGGGCTACGGCTGTCGGGCAACCAGTGGTGTGGCGCTCAAGGATGGCAGTGCCAACCTGTCCTGTGCGATCCGCATCATGGCGCACACCGTGCCGCGCGACGGGGTGGTGGCGGCCAACAATCGCGGCGTGGCCGCGGATTGGGGGCCGTTCCACAATGCGTCCAAACGCGCCGAAATGGCGGCCTGGACGTCATCGCAGAGCTATTGCAACTAGGGTTTCATAACGACGTCTAGACGCGCTTTGACTTCAACAGCCGTACCCGCATAGATCGGTAATCCGCGCGGGATCCAGCCTTTGCCGTTTGCTCCGCCTGCCATGCCCTCGGATACATCCATCAGGTTTGGAAAGCCTTGTTTGTTCAGCGCCTCAAACACATAGCCCGAGCGGTTGCCGGTCCTGCAAATCAGGGCAATCGGTTTGTCTGGATTGTCCGAGCGCAGCTGCACCAGATTATCCACGAAGGATTTATCGGTCATATCCAGCCCAATCGCCCCCTCGGCAACGCCGGTTTGCACCCATTCTTGCGGAGTGCGGATATCAACCAGAATGATATTACCCGCCTTGGCCGCGACATAGGCGTCCGGCGCTTTGATCACCGTTTCGGCGGCCCAAACGGGCAGGGATGTCAGCGACAGAGCGACAACACCAGCACTGATCCCGTTGATCAGAACACGGCGGCGATTGGGACGAAAGGTTTGCGGTTCCATTTGGTCTTCTCCACAGTTATGTTTACCGGCAATGTATGAAGGTTTACGAACGTATTGCAAAGAGCGAATGTGATCGTTAGCAACGACAAAAGGTCACATTCGCGTGTTGCGTTATGTGGGGAACAAGGAAGGAATGGGTCTTGAAAATCGGAGCACCTAAGGAAGTTTTTGAAGGCGAAGCGCGGGTGGCGATGACGCCCGAGAGCGCTGTGCAGCTGCAAAAACTGGGTTATGACTGTTTGATTGAGGCGGGTGCTGGTAAGGCTGCCGGTTTCTCGGACGCTGCTTATAAAGAGGCTGGTGTCACGGTCATTCGCGGGGCCGTGGCTCTGTGGAAAGCGGCTGACGTGATCACCAAGGTACGCGCCCCCAACAAGACCGAAGCGCGCCGTTTGACCAAGGGCAAAACTCTGATTTCATTCTTTTTTCCGGGTCAATCTGAGGAGTTGATGGAGCTGGCAAATTCCAAGGGTGCCAATGTGATCGCCATGGATATGGTGCCGCGTATCTCACGCGCCCAGAAGATGGACGCGCTGTCCTCGATGGCCAATATCGCCGGCTACCGCGCCGTGATCGAGGCGGGTAACAATTTCGGGCGCTTTTTTACCGGCCAGGTCACCGCCGCTGGCAAAGTCCCCCCCGCCAAGGTGTTGGTGATTGGCGCTGGCGTGGCCGGATTGGCCGCGATTGGCACCGCAACGTCACTGGGCGCGATCACTTACGCCTTCGATGTGCGCCCCGAAGTCGCCGAGCAAGTGGAATCAATGGGGGCCGAATTTGTGTTCCTAGATTTCACCGAAGATCAGGCCGATGGTGCGGCGACGGGCGGTTATGCGGCTGTGTCCAGCCCCGAATTTCGCGAGGCCCAACTGGCCAAGTTCCGCGAAATCGCGCCAGACATCGACATTGTGATCACCACAGCGTTGATCCCGAACCGCGAAGCACCTGAATTGTGGACCAAAGACATGGTCGCGGCGATGAAGCCGGGCAGCGTGATCGTCGATCTGGCAGCGGAAAAAGGTGGCAACTGTAAGTTGACGGTGATGGACGAGAAAATCGTTACCAAAAACGGTGTTACCATCATCGGCTACACGGATTTCCCCAGCCGGATGGCGGCGCAATCCTCGACGCTTTATGCCAATAATATCAGGCATATGATGTCGGACCTGACGCCGGATAAAAACGGCAAGGTCAATCACGACATGGAAGACGACGTGATCCGCGGCGCGACCGCGACCTTTAAAGGTAAAATCACCTTTCCGCCGCCGCCGCCTAAAATTCAGGCCATCGCGGCGCAACCGCAAAAAGCTGCCCCCAAAGAGCTGACGGTGGCCGAGAAACGCGCCAATGAAGTGGCGGAATTCCAGGCCGCCACCCGCTCTCAAGTCGGGATGCTGGCGATTGGGGCTGTGTTGATGCTGATCATCGGGGCTTTTGCACCGGCCAGTTTCATGCAGCATTTCATCGTTTTCGCGCTGTCGTGTTTCATCGGGTTTCAAGTGATCTGGAATGTCAGCCACGCGCTGCACACCCCGTTGATGGCGGTGACCAACGCCATATCAGGCATCGTGATTTTGGGCGCGTTGCTGCAGATCGGTTCAAGCAACTGGCTGGTGGTGATCTTGGCATTCATTTCGGTGCTGATCGCGACAATCAATATCGTTGGTGGATTTCTGGTGACACGCCGGATGCTTGCCATGTTCCAGAAATCTTAAGGGGGACGTGACATGAGCATTGGTATCGTATCCGCAGCCTATATCGCATCTGCAATTCTTTTCATCCTGTCACTGGGCGGGCTATCCAACCAGGAAAGCGCCAAACGCGCGGTCTGGTATGGCATAGCGGGCATGGGGGTGGCGGTCATTGCCACCGTTTTCGGCCCCGGCATTGGCAGCTATTTCCTTGTGTTGGTCGCCATTGCAGCGGGCTCTTACGCGGGTTACTACGTTGCGGGCAAGGTCGAGATGACCGAGATGCCGCAACTGGTGGCCGCCTTGCACAGTTTTGTCGGTCTGGCGGCTGTGTTCATCGGTTTGAACGCTGAACTCGAGCTTGGTTCAGTACTGGCCATGAAGGCCGCTGGCGCTGACATGTCCACATTGGCGGGCTTTGCCGAAAAGCTGGCTCATAAAACGCCGGTTGAGATTTCGATCCTCAAGGTTGAAGTGTTCCTCGGGGTCTTTATCGGGATTATCACCTTTACCGGCTCGATCATTGCTTTTGGCAAACTGGCAGGCAAGGTCGATGGCGGCTCCAAAAAACTACCGGGTGGCCATATGTTGAACGCGGGTGCTTTGGCCCTGAGCCTGATTTTGGGGCTGATGTATTTCAGTGGCGCTGGCATCTGGACGCTACTTTTGATGATCATAGTTGCGGGCTTTATCGGCTGGCATTTGATCATGGGCATTGGCGGCGCGGATATGCCTGTCGTGGTGTCAATGCTCAACAGCTATTCCGGTTGGGCGGCGGCGGCGATTGGGTTTACACTCGGCAATGATCTGTTGATCGTGACCGGCGCGCTTGTCGGCTCCTCCGGCGCAATCCTGAGCTACATCATGTGCAAAGCGATGAACCGCAAGTTTGTGTCGGTGATTTTGGGCGGCTTTGGTGGACCATCTGGGCCGCAAATGGCGGTCGAGGGCGAACAGGTCGCCATTGAGGCCGAAGGCGTGGCTGCGGCCCTGAATGAGGCCGACAGTGTGGTGATCATACCGGGTTACGGCATGGCCGTGGCGCAAGCCCAGCAAGCGGTGAGCGAGTTGGTCAAACGGCTGCGCGATGCGGGTAAAAACGTGCGTTTCGCCATTCATCCGGTGGCCGGACGCCTTCCTGGGCATATGAACGTATTGCTGGCCGAGGCCCGCGTGCCTTATGACATCGTGCTGGAAATGGACGAAATCAACGATGATTTCCCTGACACGGACGTGGCGATCGTGATTGGCTCCAATGACATTGTGAACCCCGCCGCACAGGACGATCCTAACTCGCCCATCGCCGGTATGCCGGTGCTGGAATGCTGGAAAGCCAAGCAGGTGTTTGTGTCCAAACGCGGGCAAGGCACAGGCTATTCAGGTATCGAAAACCCGCTGTTTTATAAAGAAAACACGCGGATGTTTTATGGCGATGCCAAGGACAGCTTGAACAAACTACTGGCGCTGATTGATTAGGCGTTTGTCTTAGAGCCTGCTCATTAAGGCCCCTGTGAAACGCTTTCACGGGGGCCTTTTTGGGTGTTATCACATCAAGATCTGTGGGCTCACCCGCCTAGCGGCTGTGTCAGATACACGCAGTTTACGTGTTACAATATTGCGCTAGGGTGTTGCCAAAGCATAAGGGCCATCACTCATGAGCAAATTCCAAGATCACCCTCTGCGGTATCAAATGGCCAACGAACTGCACGCACGGCCATATCCAACGCTAAGCGCACCGTGTCATGCGGTGTATTTGGCCCTTAAGAAACCGCTGGATGCAGCCAATCGGGACCGTATGCAGGATCGCGATCATTTGCTGGACCTGCTGGACCGGTTCGGCGCGGCGCACCCACCACCGGATGCGACACATTTCTTTTGCGACCTTGGGCCTTTTCGACTGAAATGGGAGTTGCACACCGAATTCACCACCTACACGGTATTTGCCGATGGGTTACAGGAACGTCCGTTTGATCCAGCTGCTTTTGATGTGTTTCCCGCCGATTGGCTGGCGGGCATTCCGGGCAAGCGGCTGACGTCGGCATTGATTCGCGTTGAGGAAATGCCAAAGACCACCAAACAGGTCGAGGCCCGTATCAAGGGCTGTTTTGTCGCCGAAAGCATTGCGGTGTCTTATACGCTGGATCGCAACGCCATTGTGGCGGGGGATTACCGGATTGATAGCGCGGGGCATTTGCGGTTTGCGATTTTTACCAAAGCGGGCACTGGCGAACGGCGCATCGGGCGCACCTTGCAACGATTGTGCGAAATCGAGACCTATAAGGCGATGTCGATGCTGGCACTGCCCAAAGCGCGGGGTTTGTCCAACCAGTTGGCCAAGGTGGATGTGCAGGTTTCGGATTTGGTGGGTCATATCAAGGGCTCTGATCGGTCCGAAGAGGACGTCTTGAGCGAGCTATTGGAAATTTCGGCCGATCTAGAAGATCAAATGGCAAGGTGCAGCTTTCGGTTTGGCGCGACACGGGCCTACGGGGAGATTGTGAATGAGCGGGTGGCCGCCTTGCGTGAAGAGCGATTTGGCGGGCGGCAAACGTTTTCGGAATTCATGTCGCGTCGGTTTGATCCGGCGATGCGCACGGTGCGTTCTGCCGAGGAACATCTGGTGTCGATGTCGGATCGGGTGATGCGGGCGGCGGATCTGTTGCGCACACGGGTCGAGGTAGAACGCTCGGCGCAAAATCAGGCGTTGCTGGAAAGCATGGACAAGCGGGCTGATTTGCAACTGCGTTTGCAGCGTACGGTTGAGGGGTTATCGGTGGTGGCGATCAGTTATTATGCCATCAATCTGGTGACCTATGGTGCCTATCCGTTCGCTAAGGTCGCAGGGTTGGACAAGCCAATGCTGTCAGCGATTGCGACGCCTTTGGTGTTGCTGGCGGTTTGGTGGATCGTGCGCCGGATCAGAAAAGTACATTAGCTGGGACCGCATTCGCCTGAATTCGAATTCTCCATAATCTTGCCATATTGCTCTAGGATATACACCTAAGATTGTATTGATCTGTGCGAGGTAGTATGTCGATTTCGAAAATTCTAATGACCATCAACATGATTGGCATGCTGATCATCCCTGTCGGTGTTCATGCCCAAATCAGTTCACCCAACCTTAATGAAATACGCGAACTGGCCTATGCGCATGACTTCCAGACACTTGAAATCCTGCTGGATCAGCTGCAAGAGGATGTTTTAGCTGGGCGGGTCAGTTATGATGACCAGCGCAGAGCCTATACCGAGCTTTCGAGGTTGCATCCGGATTTGGTTGAGGCTGTGTTGGCGTGGCGCAAAAAGATACCGGAATCCAACCACGCGCGAGCCGCACGTATCTGGATGCTTTACTCGGCAGGTTGGCGTATGCGTGGTGAAGATTATCCAAGATGGATTTACCCTGAAGCCCTGTCCGAGTTTCAAAAGATGCACAGAACGGCTTTGAAATTGGCAAAGACAGGTTTCGATCTGCAACCTGATTTTATTCCAATTTCGGACGCCATTTTACAGTTACAATTGACCGTACGATCTGAGCCGAGCATTTGGGATTTTCTTCCGAAAGATACCCCTTTTGAGCGGATTATGAAACTCACCCCCAACCGTGGGAGCTTGATGAAGCAAATGTCTTTGACGCAGCCACAATGGGGGGGGAGTTTTGCCGAGGTGGTAGAAATATGTGAAAACTATGCCCCCTTGATCAAGGATGTTGAGGGCTACTCCGCCGAAATCTGTATGGCGGATACGATTTATTTTAACAATTACCAATCATCCGAGTTGTTACGTTGGGCGCAGGAGGTTCTTGACGCCACAAACACCCCCATTTTGGAGCATGCACGCTGGCTAGATGCGGTGCGGGACAGACCGTTTTTGGAGCCTGCACGGGCACAGAGGAGTAAAAACTTGGACACGCTTGGGTATCGAGATTTAATCACGGCAATCAGATATGATGTGAATTATGCCAACCCGAGATATCTACCGAAACTGGCACCGAAACTCTACCTACTTTTGCATGAGCGCGCGTTAAAAGAGTTAGAGTTTGATCCGTATAATCCTGCGGTGTTGAAAGTTTTGATGAAGGTTCAACTTGGTGGCACTCCGATTAAGTCTGGCCCTGATTGGGCAGAAATTGAAGAATACCACCACCGAAAAATTGCATCTTCGCCTTTTAGCGCCGAGATGTGGGGGGATCTTGCGAGCTTGATTAATGTACGCATTCAAAATCGCCAAGAATTATCGGAAACAGCGCTGAAACATTTGGACGATTTCTACATCAACGCCATCATCTACTCAAACTACAAACCAGAAAATTTGTGGATTTTTCAGCAACAAAAGTTTTCCCAATTGCAAGAAGTGATGCCAACATTCAATCTGCATGGGGACGTGCGACATTTTTCCGCTTCAGAAATGGATGAACAAAACGAAACGTTGATATGCCCGTTTATACGTATTCATCGTATAAAAGATGCTGTTTGTAGCGGAGGGGTTTCACAAGATTCTTGCGGTCCAGGACCGGGTTTGGAGCCGTATAATGCCCGAATTTTTGAAATTGCATATGAGCGAAATACTTGTGAAAAAGAATTAAATGCACCGAGTGAAGAGCTGATGTTTACACCGGTAGAGTTTGACTGGGCGCGGTATCCGTTTCAATAACAGACGTGCTGACATTCGCTGATCCGTGAGGTCAGCACGTCACCGATATCGCAAACGAGCGAAAAAAGCCGTAAGGCCCGTTGAGCGTTTAGATCAATGAAAAGTGGTAAACCGTGTTTTCAGACCCAAATGCAGGGTCACAGGTTTTGCACCGCCACTGCCACGCAGGGTCTGCATTTTGCCGACGCCCGCTGAAATCGCCAGCTTGTCGTTGACGGCGTAATCCAGTTCGACCTTGCCCATTGCGACCAGCCCGCCGTTGGTGGCGATCCCGCCGCCGCCCGCAGCCCCCAACATGCCCTCGACAGACATTGTCCAGCGGTTGCTGAGTGGGAGTTCATAGCCCAATCCCATCAGGCCAATCGCATATCCCCCCGCATGCCCACCCGCAACGGTTTGCGCATTTCCGGTTAGATACAGGTGTTTGCCAACAAACAGGTCAGCCGAGCTTTCGATCAGCACCGTCGACGCGGTCGCGGTCACACCGGGTTTGCGATACCCTGTATGGTGTGATTGATGGGTAAGCCCCATGCTGAACTGCCAATGGCGTGGGGTTTGGTAGGGGCGGTCTTTTTTACCGCCAAAACTGAGCGAAGTGCGCACATAGGGCACGACGGCTGTCAGATCACCATCCAGCGCTGTGGTGGCCTGTGCCCCGAATTCCAGATCAAGCCCGCGCAACACCGGTACCGTGACACCGGCTCCGACGGTCGCCAAGAAACCACCGCCCGTATCCACATCGCCGCCGCCGCCAAATCCAGCCGCAACTTCGGCAAAGGCCCGCAAGCCCGTGGCCGCAGTTTTCCAGCGATAGCCGGCCTGAATATCCGCATAGCCCTCGCCATCACCGGCGACGGCACCCGTGGCCTGAATAAAGGTTTCATTGCGCGCCAATGGCGACGCCGCAAAGGAGGCTTCGATGCCCACAAGCGTCATTGTCCCAAGCGGACGACCACTGCGGGTCAGATTGCTGCTGGGGTGAAACTGTTTGACCAAGGGTTTAACTGCCCGCAGTACGCGACCCTCGTTCACACCGCTGTTGACGTGCCCGCCCGAAAAGGCGAAATCGGTGTCGCGCGACAGCCCGAAACTTAGGGCCGGTGTGGAGATGGGGGCACCAGAAATGTTGACATAAGAAACGCCTAATGAGCCGCTGACATTGCCGAACAGATGTCGACGCAGGGTGATATTGGCCCGTGTCATTAACCCGTCACCGCCGACCAGTGCTGCGCCGCCGCCGCCGCCAATAAAGCCGCCAAATTCCAATTGGGTTTTAGTGCCAACCTGCCAGCGTTTGACCAATTCAAACCCGCCGACAAACAACCCGCCTGCGTCGCCAGCTGCCGCAGAATAGAGCGACTGCCCGAAATGCAGTCCATTGCCGATTTCGCGCATGGCGGTGATCGATTGGAAAGCGTCCAGCGTGCCTTGGCGTTTGGAAAATACGTCGAACCCGTACCGGAATTCGATTGGGGCAGACTGGGCTTGAGTGCCGAGAAGGCAGCCAAGGGTCAGGGCGGTCAGGATTTTTTTCATGTAGGTTCTTAACGTCCCCGGATGCGCGGGTCCAGCGCATCACGCAGCCCGTCCCCAATATAGTTGACCGACAACACCGTCAGCGAAATCGCCAGACCGGGCCAGATCACCCGCTCGGGGTACAGCTGTAGGAAATCGGTGGCATCAAACAGCAGCCGGCCCCATGTCGGGAAATCCGGTGGGAAGCCAAGGCCCAAAAACGACAGCGCGCTTTCGGTGATGATCGCGTTGGCGATGCCCAAAGTGGCCGACACCATAATCGGGGACAACACGTTGGGCAGGATATGGCGCATGATCATTTTGAACGGTGTGGTGCCGATGGAGCGGGCCGACAGGATGAATTCACGCTCTTTTAGGGCCAGCACATCGCCGCGCACGATGCGGGCGGTGGGCATCCAGCTGGTGATGCCGATGGCCGAAACCATCAGGATGAAAATACCGGTTTCGGTGCCAAAGGCAGCGCTCAGAGGTTCACGAAACAGCATCACCATCACCAGCAACAGCGGCAACAAGGGCAGGGCGAGGAACAAATCGGTCATCCGCATTAATAGGCCATCAAGTCGTTTGAAATACCCTGCCGCAACACCCACCAGAGTGCCAAGGAACAGGGCCAACAACATCGCTGTCAGGCCAACTGCAATCGAGATTTGCCCGCCACGGATCATTCTGGCCATGGTATCGCGGCCCAATTGGTCGGTGCCCAGCGGATGTGCCCATGACGGACCTTGATTGCGCGACCGGATGTCGATGAAGGTGGCGTCAAAATGCCAAAGCGCCTCGCCAAATACCACCGCAAACAGGATGATCAAAAAGACCACGGCACTGATCATCGCACCACGGTGGCTCTTGAACTGGTGCCAGACGTCCCACCATTGAGATTGTGGCGCGCTTGTGGGTTGGGATGAATCAGTCATAACGGATCCTCGGGTCAAGAAGGCCATACATAATGTCGGCAATCAGGTTGAACAGCACGATCAAAATGGCAAACATGAATGTCAGGGTTTGCACCATCGGCAGGTCGTTGGCCTGAATGGAGGTGATCAGCAATTGGCCGATGCCATTCACTTTGAACACTTGTTCGGTAATGATCGCACCGCCAAAAATTGCCGGAACCCCCAGCGCAATCACGGTGACCACAGGGATCATCGAGTTGCGTAACACATGCACCATCACCACCACGCGCTCATTCAGCCCTTTGGCCCGCGCCGTGCGCACATAATCCTGATTGAGGTTGTCCAACATCGAGGCCCGCATGAAGCGGCTGATCTGGGCGGTGGTTTGCAGCGCCAGCACCATCACCGGCATGATCATCTGTTTCAATTGCTTGCCAAAAGATTCCCAACTATCGACCACCAGCGTGGTGTCATAGATCGACGGAAACCAGCCCAACATGACCGAAAAGATCACGATCATCAAAACGCCCGAGAAAAACGGCGGCACCGAATAGCCGATCATCGAAATGAATGTGCCGATCTGATCAAAGATCGAATACTGTTTGTAAGCCGAATAAATCCCAATCGGGATCGCGATCAGCACCCCGACAAGATAGGCCATGCCGACCACCCACAGGGTTTGTGGAATGCGCTGCGCCACGATGTCCATCACCGGTGATCTGGTTTGCCAGCTGATCACCCGTTGCTCGCCCTCGGCGAACGTGCTGCCGGTTATGCTGTCCATCAGCACTTGAGGCTCGATCCAGAACATTTGCACCAGCCATTTGAAATACTGAATGTGAATGGGTTGGCCCAACCCCAGGGCCTCGCGCATCTTTTCTTTGACTTCTGGCGGAACGGTCAGCGGGACTTGGGCCATCGGATCACCCGGGGCCAGTTTCAACAGCAGGAAAATCACCAGAGAGATGAACAAAAGCGTCGGCACAGCCAGCAATAGGCGTCGGATGGTAAAAGTTAGCATCGGCGTCTCAGTTTATGTCTCGGATGAAGGGGAGGGATGAGATGCGGCCCCGTATCTGCACACGGGGCCGCAAATGTTATCGGTGAATTACTTCACGCGGGCCCAGTCAGCGACGTTCCACGTTTCCGTGTCCCAAACGTTCATGCGAACGCCTTCCAACGTGTTGGAGCGGGCAGAGACGTCAGAACGGTGGGTGATCGGCAGCATGACATAGTCCTGCATCAACGTATCATTCATAGCTTTTGCAAGCATGATACGTTTGTCGATGTCCCCTGTGACCGCCATTTCAGCAACCAAAGCGTCATAGGCTTCTGTACAGAAGCGTGGCATGTTGTTGCCCTGCCATTGGTTGTCAGGTGTTGGTGCCTGATCACATTTCCAGCCACCCATATAGGATTCTGGATCCGTGCCAGAGAAGTTGTTGGTGTACATTTCTACATCAGCAAAGAACTTCTGGAACGTATCGTTGGAACCGGGATCGGAGCCAAAGAACACGGAAGCCGAGATGTTGCGAAGTTCAACTTCGACACCCAGTTCGCCCCACCACTGTTTCACCAGCGCTTGGTAATCCTGACGCACAGCGTTTGTGGACGTTTGGTACAGAACCGACAGTTTCACCCCGTCTTTGGCGCGGATACCGTCGCCGCCACGTGCGTAACCAGCTTCATCCAACAGGGCGTTGGCACCAGCAATGTCTTGGACAAGGCAGGCGTCATTTGCTGTTGAGGCATAGATCGCAGGGGCCGGCAGCACGTTACAGGTTGGTTTGCCCGTTGCGCCATAGCCGATTTCAGTCAGCAGTGCACGGTCAATCGCCATTGAAAGCGCTTTACGTACTTTGATGTCTGTCAGGAATGGGTGAGGTTTGGCCACTGTACCGCGCTCGTCACCAGCTTCTGGACGAATATCAGTCAGGTTGACCATGATCCGCTCAACCGAGGAGCCATAGCCTGAAACGACTTTGCCTTTGCCAGCCGCTTCCATATTGGCCAATACGTCGGGGGCCAGTTGCAGGTTCCAGGCGTAGTCAAATTCGCCTGTTTCCAGAACTGCACGACCCGCAGCCGTTGCGTCGCCGCCACCTTTGAAAGTCACGGTTGCAAAGGCTGGTTTGTTCGGGTCACGGTAGTTCGGATTGGCTTTGAAGGTGATCACGTCGTTTGGACGGAAATCATCAACCATGAACGGGCCAGTGCCGATTGGGTTAAAGTTTTCGGTGGTGCATTCTTGGGCTTTTGCCCCAACGCAATCCGCAAACTGAGCGGCTTGAATGATGTTGGTGTTGCCACCAACGAAGGGGCCGTATGGGAATGGCTTTGGCACCCCAAATGTCACGACAGCCGTCATTGGGTCTGGTGTGTCAACACTAACCACATCCTCGTAGTAGTTCGAGTTGGCGCAACCGCCATCAGGGTTTGTGCAATATTCCCACGTGAATTTCACGTCGGCCGATGTCAGGGCTGTGCCGTCGGACCATGTGATGCCCTCGGACAGCTTCCATGTGATGGTTTTCAGATCCTCAGACACGCCACCATTGGCAACGGTTGGCACTTCGTCAACCAACCAAGGCACAATCGCACCGGTTTCGTCGTAACGGGCCAGTGGCTCTAGCACCATTGAGGCCGCATCCATTTCTTTGGTGCCGCCCGACAGATAGTTGTTCATCGTCGATGGCGCTTGCCAATAGATGATGTTGAGGTGGCCGTCTGAACCGCGCTCGGCCATCGCCGCAGGGGCAATTGCAAAGGCACAGGCGGCGCCCATTAGGATTGCTTTCATATTCATAGTTTGTAGTCTCCCTTGTTGATATCGTGAAATGCAATTTTACTGCGCAATGTTTCGACATGCCGCTTAGCCCCGCCATTTTCATGGTTTGGCATAGATAGGGATTGGTTCGTACGAGAGCCTCTGAATTCAGAGGCGAGCAGCGCCCAATCGGGCATATGTTAACTCCCAGGCAGTATAGTTTTTTATAGCCGGCACAGGCGGTCCGGCAGCTTGCATTGGGAAAGGTTAGCAGGAAAAACCTATGTATCAACACCTATCTTACTGACTTTGGGTAATTTTTGGAAATTGACATAATTCTGAAGGCTTGCTCTTGACCTTGCTTGCAGACGCGCCCAACCTGAGACGTTACCTGAAACTGGAGGGCAAACGGTGAGTTCAGAACCAAAACACTACAGTGCGCGTGAACTACTTGAAAAGCTTGTTTCTTTTCCCACCGTCAGTTCGGTTTCCAATCTGGAGTTGGTGGATTGGGTTGAGGATTATCTGGAATCACACGGCGTTAAATCGCATCGCGTTTACAACCAGTCGATGACCAAGGCCAACCTATATGCCAACGTCGGGCCCGAGGTTGAGGGCGGGGTTATCCTGTCGGGCCACACCGATGTGGTGCCGGTTGTGGGGCAGGATTGGGACACTGATCCGTTCACAGTGGTTGAAAAAGACGGCAAACTATATGGCCGCGGCACCTGTGATATGAAGGGCTTTGACGCTTTGGCGCTGGCGGCGGTGCCCTTGGCGCTGAAACGCGGCATCAAGCGCCCGATCCAGATCGCGCTGTCTTATGACGAAGAAGTCGGCTGTCTTGGCGCACCTGATATGATCGAGGTGTTGGCCAAGCATTTGCCCCGCGCCTCCGCTGCGGTGATAGGTGAGCCGTCGATGATGAAAACCGTATCCGGCCACAAGGGGGCCTTTGGCATCCACACCCATGTGCATGGCTACGAGGTGCATTCCTCGCTGATCCACCAAGGGGTCTCGGCCGTGATGCAGGCCGCCAAATTGATCGATTGGTGCAACGAAGTGAACGCCAAAGGCGCGGCCGGCACGCCGTCCCCAATGGCGGCTGATTTTGTGCCGCCCTACACCTCGCCGCATGTTGGCATCATTCATGGCGGCACCGCCAACAATATCACTGCCAAGGACTGCGAATTTGGTGTGTTTTTCCGCTGCGTGCCGGGGGAAAGTTTCGAGATGTGGCGCGACGCCTATATGGCCAAAGTTGCCGAGGTGGAGGCCGAGATGAAAGCCATCCGGCCTGAATCGTGGATTGAAACCATATCAGGCGACGGCGTGCCAGCCCTTGCACCCGAAGTTGATGGGGCAGCCGAAGCGCTTGTGCGCGGGTTGACAGGGGACAACAGCGTTAATGTCGTGTCCTACTGCACCGAAGCTGGCCAATATCAGCACGGTGGCTATTCATCCATCGTCTGCGGACCTGGCAGTATCGAACAAGCCCACCAAGCCAACGAATTTCTTGAAATCAGTCAGTTAGAGGCGGGTGAACAATTCATGCACCGTTTGATTGACCACCTTTGCGAGGACTAAACCAATGCCCATCAAGAACCGATTTGCCGACTTGCAGGACGAAATCACCGGTTGGCGTCGTCACCTGCACGAAAACCCTGAATTGCTGTTCGACACCCCGAAAACATCGGCCTTTATTACTGAAAAGCTAAAAGAATTCGGCTGTGACGAGGTGGTCGGCAAGATTGGCCGTACCGGTGTGGTTGCCGTCATCAAGGGCAAGACCGATACCTCGGGCAAAGTGGTTGGCTTGCGGGCGGATTTCGATGCACTGCCGATCATTGAGGCCACGGGGCTGGATTACGCCAGTAAAACACCCGGCGTTATGCATGCCTGTGGCCATGACGGGCACACAGCAATGTTGTTGGGGGCGGCGAAATATCTGGCCGAAACCCGCAATTTTGACGGCACAGCCATTATGATCTTTCAGCCCGCCGAAGAAGGCGGCGGCGGCGGCAAGGAAATGGTTGACGACGGCATGATGGAGCGCTGGAACATCCAAGAAGTCTATGGCATGCACAACTGGCCCGGCAAAGAAATCGGCGAATTTGCTATTCGACCCGGTCCGTTTTTTGCCGCAACCGACACCTTTGAGATCGTAATTGAGGGCAAAGGCGGCCACGCGGCCAAGCCTGACGTTTGTATAGACCCAACCGTTGTTGGCAGCCACATCGTATTGGCCTTTCAAAGCATCGTTGCGCGCAATGTGAACCCTGTGAAGCAGGCCGTGGTGTCAGTCACCAGTTTTGAGACCGAAAGCAAAGCCTTTAACGTGATCCCGCAAATCGTCACCCTACGCGGCACAGTGCGCACGCTGGAATCAGATGTGCGGGCCTTGACTGAGGAAAGGGTAACCAAGCTTGCCCAAGCCACGGCAGATGCTTATGGAGCGGTTGCCAAGGTGGATTACATCAAGGGCTATCCAGCCACGGTGAACCACGCCACCGAAACCGAATATGCAGCTGAATCTGCCGCCAAAGTATCGGGCAATTGTGACACCGACGCGGAATTAGTGATGGGCGGTGAGGATTTCTCCTACATGCTGGAATCACGTCCCGGAGCATATATTCTGATGGGCAATGGGACAGAGGGGGCGATGGTGCATCACCCGGAATATAACTTTAATGACGAGGCGATTCCGTCCGGCTGTAGCTGGTGGGCCGAGATGGTCGAAAGCCGGATGCCCGCAAGCTAGGACGCGCCATGAAGCCGTTTCTTATTTTGCAATTGCGGCCTGAAACAAAAGCGTCTGACGATGAATATCAGGCGTTTTTGGCCAAGGGCCACCTTGAGCCTGATCAGGTGCACCGGATCAGGCTGGATTGCGAGGATGTCCCGCAAGATCTTGATCTGGATGACTATTCTGGTGTGATTGTCGGCGGTGGGCCGGGCTGTGTGTCGGACCCACCGAGCAAAAAATCAGCCGTTGAGGCGCGGATAGAAACGGCTGTGCTGGGTTTGATGCCGCAAATCTGTGAACAGGACATCCCGTTCATGGGCTGCTGTTACGGGATTGGCGTACTGGGCACCCATCTGGGTGGCCGCGTGGATAAATCCCGCTACTTTGAAGAGGTTGGCACATCGCAATGTTTGGTCACACCGGACGGCGTAGGGGATGCCATGCTGGACGGGTTGCCCGCCAAGTTTGGAGCCTTTGTTGGCCACAAAGAAGCGTTGCAAGAGCTGCCCGAAGGCTGTGTGCATCTGGTATCCTCGCCAACATGCCCGTATCAAATGATCCGCTTTGGCCGCAATGTTTATGCCACGCAGTTCCATCCCGAAGCCGATAGCGAAGGGTTCGAGGTTCGTATTGGAGTCTATAAAGACAGAGGTTATTTTGCGCCCGAAGATGCGGGGCGATTGATTGATATGTGTCGGGCAGCGGATGTGCATGCGCCCGAGTTGATTTTGCGCAATTTTGTCAAAGCGTATGTGCGAGACTGAATGAGGTTGCGCCGCCTGACGGCGTCGCCCCAAGCGTTTTGCCCCTGCGGGCCAAAACGCGAATGCCTGCGGCGCAGGTATTTAGGGCAAGAAGAAGTAGGTTTTTAAGAAAAGAGAAGGGGGCGGCGGGATTGGCTGCCTTGGGGTGCCGGTTAGCCGCCTGTATGGCTCATATGGCGTGAGATTTGACCATCGGCGCGTTCGCGGGAGTAGTCGAAATCGTGGCCCTTGGGCTTGCTGCCGATAGCTTTGTGAATGTCGGCAATCAGGGGCGTGTCGCTGTCAAGGTTTTCGCGTAGGGCAGGGCGCAGGTCCATGTGGCCCTCTTGGCCCAGACAGGTGTAAATCTCGCCGGTGCAGGTGATGCGCACACGGTTGCAGCTTTCGCAGAAATTATGGCTGAGGGGTTGGATCAGGCCGATTTTCTGACCAGTTTCATTGATCCGGATGTAATGCGCTGGCCCCCCTGTGCTGATTGATAGGTCCGTGGTGGTGAAACGGGTTTCAATCTGGTGACGCAAATCACTGAGAGACCAGTACTGGCCCAAACGCATGGCCTCATCCATGTCTTCGCCCATTGGCATGACTTCGATGAAAGTTAGATCCATGCCCTTTTCGGCACAAAACCCTTGCAGCGTGAACAATTCATCCTCGTTGAATCCTTGCACGGCAACGGCATTTAATTTCACCTGCATTCCTGCGGCTTGCGCCGCTTCAATCCCGCGCAAAACCTGTGGCAGGCGGCCCCAGCGGGTGATCTTGGCGAATTTTTCCTCGTCCAGGGTATCAAGCGAAACGTTGATGCGTTTAACCCCGCATGCGGCCAGCTCGTCAGCGTATTTGCCAAGTTGCGAGCCGTTGGTGGTGAGGGTCAATTCGTCAAGCGCGCCGCTGTCTAGATGGCGCTTCATCGATTGAAAGAAATTCATGATGCCGCGACGCACCAGTGGCTCGCCGCCCGTGACCCGCAGCTTTTTGACGCCAAGCCCGATGAACGCCGAACACATGCGGTCCAGCTCTTCGAGCGTGAGCAATTCCTTTTTAGGCAAGAATTTCATGTTTTCCGACATGCAATAGGTGCAGCGAAAATCGCAACGGTCGGTGACGGAAACGCGCAAATAGGTGACGGCGCGCATGTAGGGGTCAATCAGGGCAGGTTCCATGCGGGCATTCTAGGGCTGATGGTGGGCAACAACAAGGGGGCAGATCAAGTTCTGAGGCATTGATGTGCGGTGCAATCCGGCCTAGTTTATGGGTATGAGAATTGTATATTATTCCGGAATAGTAGTTTTGTCGGCGTTGGTGCTGTCAGGGTGCAGTGAAACGTTTAGCGTCGGCCTGCGGGCTGATCTGCCCAAGGCTGTTGAGTCTGCGGCTGGGTTGGGCGAAACGGATCAGCGGCCAGCGGCGCGTCCCGCAACTGCGCCGAAGCCGACGGCATCCGCCCAAACGGTTGAACAATTTGACACCACCACAAACGCGCAACGGGCCGAAGCCGCGGAGGCCGCCCCTGTCAGTGGAGAGCGCAAGCTGGGACCAACTGTTGGCTCACTTGGCAATCCGGCAGAACCCGGGTTTTGGCTGAAAACGCCGCTGGTGTCGGCCCCCGCAAAAGGGCGGGTTGAATACCCCAGCAACGGTAAATCCGTGTCGGTCGACCTGATCCCGATTGACGGGCCAAAAACGGCAGGCAGTCGGGTGTCGCTGGCGGCATTGCGTCTGTTGGGGGCGCCCCTGACGGGCTTGCCCGACTTGATCATTTACGTTGAATAGGCCGCAGATGGACCGGTTGATAACACCTGATCCCGACTGGGATGTGATGCGGCGGGAATTCCGCTGGAACTTGCCGTCGCAATACAATATTTCTGCCAGTTGTTGCAGCCAGTGGGCGGCGCATGCGCCGGATCAGGTCGCGCTTATTCATCTTTCGGCGGATGGTTCTGAGCAGCGTTGGACTTACGGCATGTTGGAGCGGGCCTCCAACAGTTTGGCCAATGCCTTTGCCGCGCGCGGATTGGGGCGCGGGGATCGGTTGGCAATCTTATTGCAACAAGGCCCCGAGGTTTTAATCAGCCATTTCGCGGCGTATAAGCTGGGGGCGATTGCCTTGCCCTTGTTCACGTTGTTTGGCGAAGAGGCGTTGACCTACCGACTCAAAGATTCGGGGTCAATGATTGTTGTGACGGATGCGGACAATCTGTCTAAAACCATGGGGTTACGTGGGGATTTACCTGACCTGGCCGAAATCTATTCAATAGAGGCGGCCCAGGCACCTGTGCGCGATTTCCATGCCGAAATTGCGGCCGCTTCAGATGTGCTTGCGCCGGTTACCACTACGCCGGATGATCCGGCCCTGTTGATTTATACATCCGGCACAACGGGTCCCCCCAAAGGGGTTTTGCATGGTCACCGGGCTCTGTTGGGGCATTTGCCAGCGATTGAACTACATCACGAATTTTTCCCACAAAAAGGCGATCGGGGTTGGACCCCAGCGGATTGGGCGTGGATCGGCGGCCTGTTGAATATGGCGCTGCCCTGTTTGCACTACGGGGTGCCGTTGATCAGTCGGCGGATGCGCAAATTCGACCCTGACGAGGCGTATGATTTGATGGCGCGCCACAAAATGCGCAACTTGTTCATGCCGCCAACCGCATTGAAATTGATGCAGCAGGCGCGTGTGCCGGAGGGTGTGAAATTACGCTCAGTCGGGTCAGGCGGCGAAAGTCTGGGTGCCCCTTTGCTGGAGTGGGCGCAGGCCACCCTGGGCTGTCATATCAACGAGCTTTATGGTCAAACCGAATGTAATTTGGTGCTGACGTCACAAGGCGGCGGCGGGCATCAAGTAGCGGGCGCGATAGGGCGTGCGGTGCCGGGGCATGACGTGACTGTGCTTGGCGTGGACGGGCAAGAGTTGGTGGCGGGCGAAATGGGCGAAATCGCGGTGCGGCACCCTGATCCGGTGATGTTTTTGCGCTATTGGAACATGCCCGAAGCCACCGCAGCAAAGTTTACCGGTGACTGGATGCGCACGGGGGATTTGGGTGTTTGCGACGAGGCAGGGTATTTCACATTTGCCAGTCGGGATGATGATGTGATCACCTCGTCGGGTTACAGGATTGGCCCAAGCGAGATCGAGCATTGTCTGAGCGGCCATCCGGATGTGGTGATGGCGGCGGTGATAGGGGTGCCGGACGCGTTGCGTACCGAGATCGTGAAAGGCTTTGTGGTCTTGCGCGAAGGGGCTAACTGGGACGGGCTTGAGGCTGTGCTAATTCAACGGGTGCGTGATAAAGTTAGCCCGCATGTGGCACCGCGTATGATTAAACAGATCAAAGCGTTACCCATGACCACAACCGGCAAAATCATGCGGCGCGAGCTGCGCGACAAGTAGTTTCCAGGTTGAAACGAACGAAATCCGTGGTGCAATAATGGGAGCGCTATTTTAGCTTTCGGGCAGCGTCTTTGACGGCAAAGGGTTTCATGCGTTCACCATAGGTTTCCAAAAAGGCGCGGGTGCGGTCGGGGTCGTGTTTACCCAGATCGCGCAGCCACCAAGAGATGGATTTTTGGATGAACCAGTTTGTGTCATCGACATAGCCAGCGGCCCAGCCCAAAACGCGTTCTCGGATTTCAAGGTCTGCGGGCTTTGGATTGTTTTGTTTGGTCCACGGCAAAGTGATCACAAGGGCGGCGCGGCGTGTCCACATGTGGGGGGAACTGGTCCAAAGTTCGACCTCGTCAAGGCGGCTTGAATCGGCCTCAACCCTTTTGCGCCCTGCCGTGCAGGCGTGATCGGCAATGGCCCATGCGTCAAATTGCGGGACCCATGATTTAATCAACTCCCAAACGGCCTCGTCAGGGTTGATGCGGGCTTGGGTCAGCAGTTTTGTTGCTGCAATGCGGGCCTCGTGGATGTTACTTTTCCACAACCCGTCAGCCAGTTTTACACGTCCGTCAATATCCAGCGTGCTGCGCCATTCTCTGACCTCTGCGTCGATCATCGGATTGGCTACGCCCAAGAACGGGCGCTTGGATTTATGGTAGGCTGCCATTTGCAGTGCTTTGCCCTCAACGGCGTGTTGGCGCAGGGCTTTGATCGCGATTTCGGGTGTCATTCAACGGTGACCGATTTGGCCAGATTGCGGGGTTGATCCACGTCGGTTCCTTTGGCGATTGCTGTGTGATAGGCCAGCATTTGGGCTGGAACTGCATAAAGGATAGGTGCGAACAAGTCATCCACTTGCGGCATGGTCAGGGTTTCCCACGTCCCTTCGCCAGCCTCTTTGATACCTTGTGCATCCGAGATCAGCAACACCTTGCCGCCACGCGCCATCACCTCTTGCATGTTGGAAACGGTTTTGTCGAATAGGGCGTCACGCGGGGCCATCACCACCACAGGCATCATTTTGTCGATGAGCGCAATGGGGCCATGTTTCAATTCGCCTGATGCATAACCTTCGGCGTGTATATAGCTGATTTCTTTTAGTTTTAAAGCGCCTTCAAGGGCAATGGGGAACATCGGGCCACGGCCCAGAAACAGCACATCCTGAGCTTCGGACAGCTTGCGGGAAACAGCTTTGACCTCGGGGCCGGTATTGATCGCGAGGCTTAACAATCCGGGCAATGTGCGCAAGGTGGCGAGGTGGTTTGCCAGCATTTCATTGCTGATTTCGCCACGTGCTTGGGCGGCTTTGAGCATCAAACACGCCATCACCGTGAGTTGGCATGTGAAGGCTTTGGTCGAGGCCACGCCGATTTCGGTGCCCGCCAGAATGGGCAGTGCCAAATCGGATTCACGTGCAATTGAGGATTCCGGCACGTTGACCACAGATACGATCATATCGGCCTTACCTTGGCAGTAGCGTAGCGCGGCCAAGGTGTCGGCGGTTTCGCCGGATTGGCTGACAAACAGCGCCAAAGTACGGGCCGGAATGGGGGGTTCGCGATAGCGAAATTCCGAGGCGACATCAACCTCGACGGGCAGGCGGGCCACCTGTTCAAACCAGTATTTGGCCGTCAGACAGGCCAGATAAGCTGTGCCGCAAGCGATCATAGTGATGCGGTCAAACTGGGTGAAATCAATGCCGCCCTCGGGCAAGGTGATTTCAGTGCCATCCATTGTGATGTAATGCTCAATCGCTTCACCCATAACCGTGGGTTGCTCGGCGATTTCCTTGGCCATGTAGTGTTTGTGGCCGCCCTTTTCGACTCGGGCGCTGTCGATGTTTACGGTCTTGAGCGGACGGTGCACTTGATGGCCTTCCGCGTCACGAATTTCAACTGAAGAGCGGGTCACGATGGCCCAGTCACCCTCATTTAGGTAGGTGATCTGGTTGGTCATTGGGGCCAGCGCGATGGCGTCAGAGCCGACAAACATTTCGCCCTTGCCATGCCCGATTGCCAGAGGTGATCCCTTGCGAGCGGCGATCAGCAAATCGTCTTCGCCATCAAACAGGAAACACAGCGCAAATGCGCCCTCTAGCCGGGCGATGGTTGTGCCGGCGGCTTCTCGGGGGGACAGGCCCTCGGTCATATAGTGGTGCGCTAAAAGGGCGATGGTTTCGGTATCGGTTTCGGTCTGAAACTCGATGCCATTTTGCTCCATTTCGGCGCGTAATTCGCGGAAATTCTCAACAATTCCATTGTGCACAACGGCCACGGGTCCGGCTTTGTGCGGATGCGCATTTCCGACCGTGGGTGCGCCGTGGGTGGCCCAACGTGTGTGCCCGATGCCAGCTTTGCCCGCCAGCGGTTCATGCACCAGTAAATCCGACAGATTCACCAGCTTGCCAACGGCGCGGCGACGGTCCAATGCGCCGTTATTTATGGTGGCGATACCGGCGCTGTCATAGCCACGGTATTCCAGCCGTTTTAGCGCCTCAACCAATATAGGGGCTGCTTCGTGATCCCCAAGCACCCCAACAATACCACACATTATTTGGCCTCCTTGGCACGTTTCGCTTTGGTTTTCTTTAACTTATCAAACAATTTGAGCGCCATACCGAGTTTTGTCTCCTGGCGCGCGCGTCCCAGTGCCAATGCGCCGTCCGGCACGTTTTTGTTGATCACCGACCCTGACGCGGTCATCGCCTCAACGCCGATTTTAACAGGTGCCACCAGCATGGTGTTAGAGCCAATGAACGCGTCTTCGCCAATTTCGGTGTGGTGCTTCATAAAGCCATCATAATTGCAGGTGATGGTGCCCGCCCCAATATTGCTGCGCGCCCCAATTGTCGCATCGCCTATATAAGACAAATGGCTAACTTTGGCTCCCTCAAGGATTGCGGCGTTTTTCACCTCGACAAAATTGCCGACCTTGGTGTTCTCGGACAGCTCGGCCCCGGGGCGCAAGCGGGCGTAGGGGCCAACCACGGCCCCGCGTGAAACATGACAGCCCTCAAGGTGGCTAAAAGCGCGGATGATGGCCCCTGATTCAACCGTTACGCCGGGTCCAAAGACCACGTTTGGCTCGATCAGTGCGTCGCGGCCAATATGGGTGTCAAAGCTAAAGAACACCGTGTCTGGCGCGGTCAGGGTGACGCCGTTTTCCAGCGCTTTGGCGCGCTTATTCGTTTGGAACAGTTTTTCCGCATGGGCCAACTCCGCACGGGTATTGATGCCCATGGTTTCGGCCTCATCGCACGTGACAACGCTGGCCGAATGGCCCTGCGCACGGGCGGCGGCAACAATATCGGTCAGATAGTATTCGCCGCTGGCATTGTCATTGCCGACCCCTTGCAACAGACCAAACAACATCTGTGCATTAGCGGCAACTAATCCGCCATTACAAAGGGTTATGGCAATTTGGGCGGCATTGGCGTCCTTGGCCTCAACGATTGCCTCCAGGCCGTTTTCACCCGTAATCATCCGCCCATAGCGCCCCGGATCAACAGCCTCGAACCCCAGCATCACGATGGCATTTCCGTCCGCGCGGCTGGCGGCCATTTTGGCAATCGTTTCAGGGCGCACAAACGGCGTGTCGCCGAACACCACGATCGCGTCGCCGTCAAAATCGGCCAAAGCCCCGGCGGCTTGCAAGACCGCGTGCCCTGTGCCCAATTGTTCGGCTTGCCGTAGGACAATCGTATCGGGATTATAGGCCAAAACGGCTGGCTCCACCATGTCCGCACCATGGCCCGCGACCACCACGACCTTATCGGGTTCAACCGCGTCGCCCGATGCCATCGCATGCACCACCAACGGCACGCCACCCAAAAGGTGTAACACCTTCGGCAGCTCTGAATTCATCCGTGTTCCCTGACCTGCGGCCAAGACAATTAAGGCTGTTGCCATGTTATCTGCTCTTTTCATTCGTTGTCGCCCGTTTTATCGCTTATAGGGCGCGTAGCAAGTCACTTGTGCTTACGCCATATTACAGCGGCAGGCGAACTGCTGCCTAGGGGGTTTTATGAAAACGGTTATATTTGATCTGGACGGCACGTTGGCCGATACGAGCGGCGATCTTCTGGAGGCGGCAAATGCGTGCTTTCGCGCACTTGGCCATGGCGATTTGTTGGATATGCAAGCGGATCAGTTCACGGCTTTTGCCGGTGGGCGGGCGATGCTGCGCTTGGGGTTTTCGCGGTTGGGCGAGACGGATATCGAAGCGGCGATTGATGGCCAGTTCGAAGCATTTATTGGGCATTACGGCGATAATATCGACCGCTATACGGTTGTGTATGACGGGGTCCGGCCTGCGGTTCAACGTCTGTTGGATGCTGATTACCGGGTCGGGATTTGCACAAACAAGCCCGAGGGATTGGCCGAAACCCTGATGCAACGGTTGGGTCTGCGCGATATGTTTGGCGCATTGATCGGGGCCGATACGCTTGCGACACGCAAACCTGATGCGGCACCCTATCTGGAAACGGTGGCGCGGGTGGGTGGAAATGTGGCCCGCTCGGTATTGATTGGCGACACGGTGACGGACCGCGAAACGGCGCGTGCGGCGGGTGTGCCCAGTGTTTTGGTGACCTTTGGGCCGGAGGGACGCGCAGTTGAGAACTTGCAGCCTGAGGCCTTGTTGGACCATTATGATCAACTGTTTGAGGTTGTCGAGGCGCTGATCGACTGACACAGTATCGAGCGACGAAGTGGAGTAGAGGTCTGCAATGAGCGACAAATTCACGGGAAATTTCACCCAACAGGAATCGATCCCTGATGCGGGGGTAGAGGCTGCAATGAGGGTGCTGCAACACGGCCGTTTGCACCGCTACAATGTGGCCGAGGGCGAGGCGGGTGAAACTGCGCTGCTTGAGCAAGAATTTGCCGCCGCGATGGGGTCGAAATATGCGCTCGCGGTGGCGTCGGGCGGCTATGCGATTGCCTGCGCGATGCGGGCCGTTGGCGTGGTGGCGGGGGATGCGGTGTTGACCAATGCGTTCACCTTGGCCCCGGTTCCCGGCGCAATTGCCAGCCTTGGGGCGGTGCCGGTTTTTGTTGGTGTAACCGAAGCGCTGACCATTGATCTAGCTGATTTAGAACAGAAAATATCGGCAAGCACGGCGAAAACCTTGTTGCTGAGTCACATGCGCGGCCACATCTGCGACATGGAGGCCTTGATGGCGATTTGCAATGCAAACGGGGTGCAAGTGATCGAAGATTGCGCCCACACCATGGGCGCGACCTGGCGCGGCGTGATGTCGGGGCGGCACGGGGTGATGGCGGCCTACTCAACCCAAACTTACAAGCATATGAACTCGGGCGAGGGCGGTTTACTGATCTCGGATGACGATGATCTGATGGCCCGCGCGGTGATGTTATCGGGCAGCTATATGCTGTTTGAACGCCACCTTGCTGGCCCACCCACTGAGGCCTATGAAACCCTGCGCTACGAGGTGCCCAACATTTCGGGGCGGATGGACAATCTGCGGGCTGCGATTTTGCGCCCGCAACTGGCCGCGTTGGATCAGCAATGCGCGGCATGGAACGTGCGGTACCGCGTGGTTGAAGAGGGGCTGCGCGGCACCTCGGGTTTGACGGTGATCGAACGGCCAGAGCATGAGATCTACGTTGGATCGTCGATCCAGTTTTTGCTGTTGGATTGGAATGAAGAGAAAATAAATGAAGTATTGCAACGCTGTGCGGTGCGCGGTGTTGAACTCAAATGGTTCGGCGGGGATGAGCCAACCGGCTTTACTTCGCGCTATGACAGTTGGCGGTATGCGCCAAAGCAATGTCTGCCCGCGTCCGACAGAGTGCTGCGCGGCATCCTTGATATGCGCTTGCCACTGCCGTTTAGTCTAGAGGATTGCAGCCAAATTGCGGGCATTATACGGGCCGAAGTTGGGGCGGTGTATCAGTCATGGGTCTAACCGCGCTGCGCGCGCAGGCGCGAATGATGTTTGATACGGGCGTTGCTGCAGCGGACCCCTATCTGGCGGTGGCCAAAGCGCTGGATGCGCGGCCAATGTCGCCAGCGGGCAAAGGGGGCAAGACATTCGTTTTGGCCGTCGGGAAGGCCGCTATGCGGATGGCTGAGGCGGCTATCGAACGGGTCAATGGTGATGTAGATGTGGTCGTGATCACAAATTATGAAAACGCACATGATATTGATTATGCTGACGTTTATGCGGCTGGCCACCCCGTTCCAGATGATGCGGGTGCGATTGCTTCTTATCGTGTGATCACAAATCTTCAGTCCCTTGGCCTGCATGACACCGTTCTAGCACTGATCAGCGGTGGCGGATCGGCTTTGTTGCCTGCGCCCTGTGAGGGGATCACGCTGGCGGACAAGGCCGAGGTCAGCCGCCTGCTGCTGGGATGTGGTGCCGAGATTGGCGAAATGAACATGGTGCGCCAACAGCTCTCGATTCTGAAAGGCGGCGGGATGGTGCGATTGGCGGCACCGGCCCGCCTACGCGCCTTAATCCTGTCAGATGTGGTGGGGGATGACCTGCGCATTGTCGCCAGTGGCCCGACAGTTGGGCCGGTTGGCACACGCGATCAAGCAGCAGCCCTGTTGAAATCATACGGCATCTGGGAGGATCTACCCGTCGCTGTCAAAACCCACCTAAGGAGGCCCGCGCCGGAACTGGGCCCCGTTCCGCAGGCCGATAATCAGCTGGTCGGGGCCAATCCGATTAGCGTTGCGGCGATGCTGGCTGCAGAGCCCACGGCGCAAATCCACCCCGCGCCGCTGATCGGGGATGTTAGCCAAGCCGCTGAAATAATAGCGAAATCATCCAAAGGTATCACGCTGTTTGGCGGCGAAACCACGGTGCAGATCAAAGGCACCGGTCTTGGCGGGCGCAATCAGGAATTGGCGTTGCGGCTGGCATTGCTGGCTGAAAAACAGGGCTGGCAGGGGGATTGGGTGTTCCTGTCTGGCGGCACGGATGGGCGCGACGGACCTTGTGATGCGGCGGGCGGTGTGGTGGATAACACCACGCTGGCGCGGATGCGCAAGGCCGGAATATCTCCTGAAAAAATGTTGGCCAACAATGACAGCTATCACGCGTTGCAATCGTGCAATGATCTGCTGATGACAGGGACCACTGGCACCAATGTAGCCGATTTACAGGTCCTGATCCGGCCTTGAAACTGGCGACCCAGCTATTATATTCATTAAGTGGAATGTATATTGCTGAAAAGGATGCCTATGATGCCTGATTACCCCGTTGATATGACCGTCACGCCCGAAGTCACGTCCTTCTTTGACGATGACAGCAATACGTTTTCCTATGTGGTGAAAGACCCGAACTCCAAGGCCTGTGCCGTGGTCGATTCCGTGATGGATATTAATTATGCAGCAGGGCACCTGAGCTATCTCCATGCCGACAAAATCATCCGGTTTATTCAGGAAAATGACCTGCAACTGGAGTTGCAGATCGAAACCCACGTCCATGCAGACCATTTGTCGGCAGCCCCTTATATTCAGGAAAAACTGGGCGGCAAGATCAGCATCGGGGAAGGGATCAAATTAGTTCAGGATACCTTTGGCAAAGTGTTCAATGAGGGCACTGAATTTCAACGTGACGGCAGCCAGTTTGACGTGTTGTTTACGGACGGCGACAGCTATCATATCGGCACAATGCCAGCCTTCGCCATTCACACGCCCGGACACACACCGGCCTGTATGACCCATGTGATGGGCAATGTCGCCTTTGTTGGCGATACGCTGTTTATGCCCGATGGCGGCTCGGCGCGGGCCGATTTCCCGGGGGGCGATGCAGGTGAGCTGTATGATTCCGTGCAAAAGCTGCTGGGTTTGCCCGATGATATGCGCCTGATGATGTGCCATGACTACGGCCCCGGCGGACGCGATGTTCAAAACGAGACCACTGTGGCGGCGCAAAAGGCCGGTAACATCCATTTTGGCGGCGGTACCAGCCGTGCGGCCTTTGTCAAGCTACGCGAGGAACGCGACGCGACCCTTGCTATGCCTCGGCTGATTATACCGTCTTTGCAGGTGAATATGCGGGCCGGAGATCTGCCACCGGCTGACCGCGACGGGAATGCCTATTTCAAGGTGCCGATAAATAAACTATGAAGTTCTGGACAGGCGCAGAATTATGGGCCGCTCAGGAAATAGGAACGAACTATGGTGGATATCAGGCGTCTTTCGGACGATTTTTCAGTTAGCCCGCAAATCGCGGTTACGGATTTGCAAACCATTTGGGATGCCGGATTTCGCACCATCATCTGCAACCGCCCCGATAACGAGGACGCAGGCCAGCCATCGGTCGATGAGATCGAGGTTGCCGCCAGAAAAATCGGATTTGGCTTTGCCCATATTTCAGCGGAATCGGGCAGGGCGGGCATGATCCACGCCGCAGAGACCCGCCGTCAACTGGCGGATCTGCCCAAACCCGTATTTGCCTATTGTCGGTCAGGCACCCGCTGCACGGTGATCTGGTCGTTGATGATGGTTTCCGAGCTTGAGGGACATGAAATTCTGGCGGCCACCGCAGCGGCGGGCTATGACATGTCGCCGCTGATTGCCCACGACTAAGCCCACATGAAACGCCTGTCGATCCCAGCCCCAATGCGCCGCTACCTGCCGATCCTTGATTGGGGTCACACTTACAGCCGCGACATATTTAGCAATGATCTGGTGGCGGCGGTGATCGTGATGATCATGCTGATCCCGCAGTCATTGGCCTATGCCCTGTTGGCCGGGCTGCCCCCTGAAATGGGGCTTTATGCATCGATCCTGCCGTTGATGGCCTATGCGGTGTTTGGCACCAGTCGGGCGCTGGCGGTGGGGCCGGTGGCGGTGGTGTCGTTGATGACGGCGGCGGTGGTTGGCAACATGGCCTTACAAGGCACGGCCGAATACGCGGCGGCGGCCATAGTACTGGCGTTTATGTCGGGGTTGATCCTGTTGGTAATGGGGTTGTTTCGACTGGGTTTTTTGGCGAATTTCCTAAGCCATTCAGTGATTTCCGGTTTTATGACGGCGGCGATTGTGCTGATCGGCACCAGCCAGATCAAACATCTGTTTGGCATCACTGCACATGGGCACGAGTTGGTTACAATGGTTGGCTCCTTGGCCCAAAACATTGGTAATACCAACCTGATCACGCTGCTGATCGGCATTGGCTCGATTGGGTTTTTGTATTGGGCGCGCAAAGGTATGAAGCCGGCGTTGCTGGCGGTCGGTGTGGGGCCGAAACTGGCGGGTATTTTGGCCAAAACAGGGCCGGTGATCGTGGTTGCCGTTACCACATTTATCACATGGGCCTTTGGGCTTGCCAACCACGGGGTGGCCATTGTTGGCAAGCTGCCCAGTGGTTTGCCACCCTTTACGGTGCCCAGTTTTGGCGCTGAACTCTGGGGTGAATTGTTCATCGCGGCCCTGTTGATTTCGATCATCGGTTTTGTTGAATCGGTTTCGGTGGCGCAAACGCTGGCGGCCCGAAAACGCCAGCGCATCATCCCTGATCAAGAGCTGGTCGGGCTGGGGGCTGCCAACATCGCGTCGGCCATTTCGGGCGGGTACCCCGTGACGGGCGGGTTGTCGCGCTCGGTGGTCAATTACGATTCCGGTGCCCAAACCCCCGCAGCGGGTGCCATGACGGCCATTGGCATCCTGTTTGCCGCCATGTTCCTGACGCCGCTGTTGTTTTTCCTGCCCAAAGCCACGCTGGCCTCGATCATTGTGGTGGCGGTTTTGTCGCTACTGGATCTTTCGATATTGCGCAAAACATGGGCCTATTCCAAAGCAGATTTCATCGCCGTGGTGGTGACCATTCTGGTGACTCTGGGTTGGGGCGTTGAAATCGGCGTTTCCGCAGGTGTTTTGCTGTCCATCGTTTTACATCTCTATAAAACTTCGCGCCCACATGTGGCTGAGGTGGGCCGCGTGCCGGATACCGAACATTTCCGCAATATCCTGCGCCATGCGGTTGAAACCACGCCAACCATCCTGACGGTGCGCATCGACGAAAGCCTGTATTTCGCCAATGCGCGGTTCCTAGAGGATTACATTCTGGACCGTGTGGTTGGGGATCGGGCGTTGCGTCACGTGGTGCTGATGTGTTCGGCGGTGAATGACATCGACATGAGCGCGCTGGAATCGTTTGAGGCCATCATGCATCGCCTTGAGAGCCTTGGCATCAAGCTGCATATGTCCGAGGTCAAGGGGCCGGTGATGGACCGCCTCAAGCGCACCGATTTTTTGCAGGCTTTGACGGGGCAGGTGTTTTTGTCGCAATTTCAGGCGATAGAAACGCTCGACGTCGACTGATTATGCTTGTTCCCAGTGCTGCCGCAGTTTGTCCGCAACCATGCCCGGGTTTTCACACAACGACCAATGGCCCAATTCATTGTTGACGTGCAGCGGCACATCCCATTCTTTACTAAACCTATCAGCTTTTCTCATCGGCATAAACCGATCCAGCATCCCCCAGATCACCAGCCCGCGTTTTGGCAGATTTGAAAGGTTGGCGGCCCATTCATTATCCACGTCTTTCGCCGAACGATAAAGCCTAAGGATAGATCGCTTCATATGCCGGCTAAATCGGGGGGCTTCAATCTCAGCCAAAGATTCGGGCATGCCCAGTGTTGGCAGCAATCGACGCATCACCCATGGGCGCGCGCAAGCCATCAGCATCTCACCAACAATGGGTTTTTGCCAAAGCCGTGCAACCCGATGCCAACGTGCGCCCGGCATGATGACTGCATTCAGGGCTGTCCAGCTTTTGATCAGATCAGGACGCAAGTGTGCGGCGCGGATACACAGAATTGCACCCCAGTCATGGCCGACCAGATCGATGGGTCCCGAATTCGCGTACTCAACCTCCAGCAGGTCAATCAGCCAGGCGACATAGGCCTCCTTGCTTGCGGTAAATTCAGGCGGTGCGGGGGCGGCAAACCCTGGCAATGCAGGAGTAATGAGCTGATCTTTGCCAAGACCAAGCTGTTTTATCAATGTATCCCACAGAATTGGCGTATCAGGAACGCCATGTATCATTACGCAAACCATAGGCCCTTAGGGCATAGCGTTTGGGGTTTGTAAAGCGGTGGCGTTGTCCGATAAGTCTGGAGTTATTGGGTTAGATAAGGCAATAAACAGCCAATTGATGATGCTGATTTGGCCAGAGCGAGAAAAACGAAAACCAATGACCTTAAATGCCCATACAGCAGCGCGCCTTTCGGTCGCCCCGATGATGGACTGGACCGATCGCCATTGCCGTTACATGCACCGGCTGATGTCGTCCCAGACGTTGCTTTACACCGAAATGGTCACATCCCCTGCTTTGGTGCGGGGTGGGGCGCGGCATTTGTTGCGGTTTGATCCGTCCGAGCATCCAGTGGCTGTGCAACTCGGCGGTTCTGACCCAACCGAACTCGCCGCCGCCACCCGCATGTGTTGCGATGAGGGCTATGACGAGGTGAATCTGAACGTCGGCTGCCCTTCGGATCGGGTGCAATCGGGCAGCTTTGGCGCGGTGCTGATGGAGCGCCCCGAGTTGGTCGCGGAGTGCGTGGCGGCAATGATTGACGCCTCGTCCGTTGATGTCACCGTGAAATGCCGCATCGGCGTGGATGACCAAGACGCGCCACAGACCTTGCCTGCCTTCATTGAAATGGTCAGCAAAGCTGGGGTAAATCGTTTCACCATTCATGCCCGCAAAGCATGGCTGCAGGGGCTTAGCCCAAAGCAAAACCGCGATGTGCCGCCGCTGGATTACGAACTGGTGCTGCAAATCAAACGCGATTTTCCAGACCTGCACATCTCGGTGAACGGTGGCATCACCACGCTGCCACAGGCACGTGGATTTTTGGACGCGGGGCTGGACGGGGTGATGATTGGGCGCGCGGCCTATCATACGCCGGACGACGTGTTGCTGGGGGCGGACGCTGAAATTTTCGGCGGGACGGGGCGCAAGACCACCCTCCAAGTGGTCGACGAAATGCGCCCCTATATTGAACGACATCTGGCCGAGGGCGGACGTCTAAACCAGATCACCCGTCACATGCTCGGCCTGTTCCACGGCCGCCCAGGAGCACGGGGCTGGCGACGCACCCTGTCCGAGGGCGCACCTAAAGACGGGGCAGGGCTCGAAGTGCTGGACGCCGCCCTTGATCGCGTGCAGGATCAATCCTGTATTCAGGATCAAACCCAAACAACAGCGAGCGCGTAAACATGCCCGAATTGACAGTCCTGTTCCCGATGGCGGCCATGTTGCTGGCCATTGGTGCCTTTGCCGGCGTGATGGCTGGCCTGCTTGGGCTTGG
>Ga0209345_10000243_pt1 | contig 74537 bp, 84 predicted proteins | sample Cruoilmetagenom7_FD_187294 | JGI IMG/M metagenome (GOLD analysis project Ga0209345, IMG submission 187294) | Oil polluted marine microbial communities from Coal Oil Point, Santa Barbara, California, USA - Sample 7 (SPAdes) (version 2) | ecosystem: Environmental > Aquatic > Marine > Oil seeps ... | reverse complement strand
TACCCCGCCAAGGACCGGTCCGGCCGTCTCGATCTGATCGAGACGCCGCATCTGGGTCAGCTGATGGATAAGATCCGCGGGCCCCTCGTGCCTGCCGAACGCCGGCTGACCTACCAGTCGCCGCAACTCCCAAAGCCGTCCCCCGAGACGGCTGACACACCCAACGTTTCCTCCAACTGAAAGGACCCGAGCTATGTCTCTCTGGAACGATTTCAACGACGCGCAGTCGAATGCCAACGTCATCCCCAAAGGTACGCTGGCCAAGGTGCGCCTGACGATCCGTCCGGGCGGGTTTGATGACCCTGCCCAGGGCTGGACAGGCGGCTATGCCAAACGCGGCAATACTGGCGCCGTCTACCTCGATGCCGAATACACCGTGCTCGACGGACAATACGCCAAGCGCAAGATTTGGTCGATGATCGGGCTCTACAGCCCCAATGGTCCCAACTGGGCCAATATGGGGCGTAGCCTGGTGCGTGGCATCCTGAACTCCGCAAGGGGACTTTCCGACAAGGACAAATCCCCTGAAGCGCAGGCTCGGCGCCGGATAAACGGCTTTGCCGATCTGGACGGGCTGGAATTTGTCGCGCGGATCGATGTTGGCACGGACACCAACGGGGATGAGAAAAACGAAATCCGCAGCGCCGTGACGCCCGATCATCGGGATTATGCGCAAGTCATGGGGGCCGCGGCTCCATCTTATGCCGCGCCTCATCCCCAGCAGGGTCATGCTCCGTCGACGCCGAACTATAGTGCGCCCACGCATCAGGCCCAGCCGCAGCAGCCGCAACACGCACCCGCGCCCGGGTTTACCGGCCGCCCGAGCTGGGCTGAGTGAGGCCAAACCCATGCGTTTGCGTCCCCGCCAGAAACTCTTCGTCGAGCGCAGCCTTGCTGCGCTCGCCACCCGAGCCAACACGCTCGGCATCGCCCCGACCGGGGCAGGAAAAACGATTATGCTTTCGGCGGTCACTGGCGAAAGCATCGGCGACACTGACGCCAAGGCCTGCGTGCTTGCCCATCGCGACGAGTTGACGGTGCAGAACTGCGCGAAGTTTGGCCGGGTCAATCCGGCCATCGCAACCTCGGTGCTGGATGCGACGACCAAGTCTTGGGGCGGCCAGGTAACCTTCGCCATGGTTCCGACGCTTACGCGAGAGCGCAACCTTGCCTCGATGCCGAAGCTGGACCTGTTGGTCATTGACGAGGCGCATCACGCGGTCGCTGACAGCTACCGCCGGATCATCGATCACGTGCGCAATGCCAACCCAGAAGCGCGCATCTTCGGGGTCACGGCGACGCCGAACCGGGGCGACAAAAAGGGGCTGCGGGCGGTCTTTGATAATGTCGCCGACCAGGTCCGCCTGGGCGAGCTGATCGCCTCTGGCCATCTGGTGCCGCCCCGCACCTTTGTCATCGATGTGGGCGTACAAGACAAATTGCGGGCCGTGCGCAAGACCGTGTCGGATTTCGACATGGCGGAAGTGGCCGAAATCATGGACCGCGCGCCGATCACCGATGAAGTGATCCGTCACTGGCAAGAGAAAGCGAACGATCGCCCGACTGTGGTCTTCTGCTCAACCGTGGCGCATGCGGCGCATGTGGCCGAGGCCTTCAACGCGGCCGGCATCCCGACGGGGCTGATCCATGGCGATCTGCCCGGCGAGGAACGGCGCGCCATTCTGGAGGCTTTCGCCCGCGGCGAGATCCGCGTCATCACAAACGTGGCCGTGCTCACGGAAGGCTGGGATGATCCGCCCACCTCCTGCGTCGTGCTGCTGCGCCCCAGTTCCTACAAATCGACCATGATCCAGATGGTGGGCCGGGGCCTGCGCACGGTCGATCCGGCTGAGTTCCCGGGCGTCGTCAAGACCGACTGCATCGTGCTGGATTTTGGCACCTCGAGCCTGACCCATGGCACGCTGGAACAGGATGCTGATCTCGACGGCAAGACAGAAACCGGCGACGCCCCGACGAAGACCTGCCCATCCTGCAAAGCTGACATACCGCTGGCTTGCCGCGAGTGCCCGATCTGCGGGGAACTCGTGGCAGACGATGAGGACGACCCCAAGAGCCAGTAGGCAACGGACGGTGAACTGTCCGGGTTCCTGATGACGGAAATCGACCTCCTGAAGCGCTCAAGCTTCTGCTGGGTTGATCTTTGCGGGTCCGAGGATGCGCTGATGGCCACGGGCTTCACGGCCTGGGGTGGCATCTTTTGGTTTGAGGGCCAGTGGTACGCGGTCGGCGGCCGCAAAGGGACCAAGACCCGGCTTCTGGGCATCGGCGAGCGGTCCGTGTGCCTGGCACAGGCCGATGACTGGCTGAACGCGCATGAAACCGACGAGAGCGCCTTCAAGACCCGCGGCTGGCTGAGTCAGCCCGCCACCGACAAGCAGTTGCAATATCTCTCTCCTGCCGCGCGCAGCGACTATGGCCTGACCCGCTACAAGGCCTCGGCGCTGATGACCTTCACCTTCAACAAGCGCGAGATCCGCAGCTTGATCATGGCTGCGGCACCAACTTCGCGAGAGGCCGCATGAGCCATGTCGCGCAAATACAATCCCCGCCCGCAGCGGCTGCGGATCGCCCGGACTTTGATCGCCTCTGGCATCCGCGAGGTCAGCTCTGCGCCGTCTGCCTTTCCCGCACGCGCGGCTTCGGCTGGTTCGATCCAAACAAGCCTCGCGGCAAACGCACATACCGCTGGTTTTGCTCTGTGCAATGCCAGTCGGCCTTCACCCGAAAAGCCAAGAAAGGACAGCCTGTGGCAGAGATAACCGAAGAAGAGTCGTTGGCAATACCCGCAGTGATGCGCGCTGTGGGCCGGAAAATTGATGAAATTGGCTGGGATCGCAGCTTCGCTGACCTGACCGAACTTGAAATGCGGTTCTTGTTGATCGTCGCTATCGATACGTTCCGCCATGAAATGTACGAAATCAATGCCGAATTCGGTGGGGGGGTGCCGTTTTGACCCTCGATTTCAACCACAAACCCAGCTTCGCCGACCGGGTCAACGAGACTGTCGATAGCGCCCTCATCGCTGAAAACGCCACTCGGACACCACGTGACTATCTTGGCGGATCCCGCCTTGGCCATGCCTGTGAACGGGCCTTGCAATTCGAGTTCACGGCCACGCCGAAGGATGAGGGCCAGGACATTTCAGGTCAGGTTCTACGCATTTTCGCCATTGGTCACGAGTTGGAGGAGCTTGCAATCCGCTGGCTGCGCGGTGCGGGTTTCGATCTCTACACGCAGAAAGGCAACCGCCCCGATGGCGGACAGTTTGGCTTTTCCGTCGCGGGCGGGCGCATCCGCGGTCATGTCGACGGCATCATTGCCGCCGGCCCCGAGGGCTTTGGCCTTGCCGTTCCCGCGCTCTGGGAATGCAAGACGATGAACGCCAAGAACTGGCGTGCCTGTGTCAAGGATGGCGTGACCAAATCGAAGCCCGTCTACGCCGCCCAGATCGCCGTCTATCAGGCCTACATGGAAGCGCAGGTGCCGGGGATTTCCTCCAACCCTGCGCTCTTCACCGCGATCAACAAGGACACGGCCGAGCTTTACCACGAGCAGGTGCCGTTCGACGCCGAGTTGGCGCAGCGCATGTCCGATCGCGGTGTGCGCATCCTCCGGGCGACTGATGTGGGCGAGTTGCTGCCTCGCGTTGCCTCCCATCGCGACTTCTTCGAATGCCGGTTTTGCTCATGGGCCGAGCGCTGTTGGGGACTGCCGACATGACGGATGCCCCGAAGGACCCGCCCGAAAACGACGACACAGCGAAGGATGCCGCAATGGCGAAGAGTGATGATCCAAAAAACATGAGCGAAAGCGCGTCAGATGCGCCCAGAGAAAACCTCGTTCATTTCAACCCATGGCGGGATTTCAATGACGCAGCGCCCATGGAGGATGTGTTCGGCGACGAGCCGGATCCAGAACAGATCGCCCGGTTCATGGAGGTGGTCTTTGGCTATTGTGACGGGCTGATCCCGGTCCGGAGCTTCATCGATAAGGGCCAGGGCATCGATGGCCGCCCCCATAACATCTGGTTGGAGGCGAGCAAAAACACCACCGACAAGATGGCGACCTTCGCCAATTGGGCGGCCCGCGAAGGAGCGGCGGTCTACGTGATCCCTGGCACTGTAGCGACGAGCGGACAAGCCAAGGCAGCAGACATCCTGCAGATGCAGGCTGTGGTCGTCGACATCGACAACGGCGACATTGCTGCAAAGCGTGCCCATCTTGAACGCCATCTCGGCCCGCCGACCATGGTGGTGGAAAGCGGTGGACTCACCCCCGAGGGCCAGCGCAAGGCCCATGTCTGGTGGAAGCTGACCGAACCCGCCGAGGGCGGTGACATCGCGCAGGTGACGCGCCTTCGGGGGGATATCGCCGCCAAAGTCGGTGGCGACATGCATTTCCGCTCGGCCCACCAGCCGATCCGGGTCGCAGGCTCGGTCTATTACAAGAACAACCTCAAGACCCAGGTGCAGATCGTGGAGTGGAACGCTGACCGCGAACGCGATCTGAGCGAGTTCATCGAGGCTGTGGCCGACATGCCGCCCGCGCCGGGTGTCAACCTTGCGCCGGACTTCACCACGCCGGACAAACCACGTACCGATGACGTGCTGGTCACGCCGGTGCGCGAGGGCGGTCAGGATGACTGGTCGCGCTTCGAGGGCGCCTCAGCCGCCATCGGGTATTTCATTCGCATGGTCCATGAGGGGCGGCTGTCGAAGGACGAGGGCTGGGAGGCGATTTGCGGCTACAATGCCGCCATGTTGCGGCCCCAGTGGCCGGTGGAACGGCTCAAGCGCGAGTCTGAACGCCTCTGGGCCATCCATGTCGAAAAGCATGGCCCGCCCGTCATCCGGCTCGACAGTGCGGCACCCGCCCCGGATGAAATGCCCGCATTCACGCTTGGCGCGTTGCTGGACGATGACAGCCCGATGCCAGCCGACATCATCGCGCCGCGCGTGCTGACGCCTGGCGGGCTCTTGGTGCTGGGCGGCGCACCCAAGGTGGGCAAGAGTGACCTGCTGATCTCCTGGCTCGTGCACATGGCCGCTGGCCAGCCCTTCCTCGGCTTCACGCCGCCGCGGGCGCTGCACATCTTCTATCTGCAGGCGGAGATCCAGTATCACTATCTGCGGGAGCGCATGCAGCAGATCACCTTGCCGCCAGGCCTTTTGGCCGGTGCCCGCGACAACCTCGTGGCCACGCCGAAGCTGAAGATGCTGCTCGACACCGAGGGCAGTGTTCATGTGGCTCAGGCTATCCGGCGCGCCTTTCCGGCCGAGCCGGTGGACATCATCTGCATCGACCCGATCCGCAATCTCTTCGACGGCGGCCCCGAGGGCGGCGGCGAAAACGACAACGCCGCGATGATGTTTTTCCTGAAGGACCGGGTCGAGGTTCTGCGCGATCACATCAACCCCGATTGTGGGGTGATCCTCGTCCACCACACCAAGAAGCTCAGCAAACAGCAGGTGAAAGACGATCCGTTTCTGGCCCTCTCCGGCGCCAGCGCCCTGCGCGGCTTCTACACCTCGGGGCTGATCCTGCACCGCCCCGACGAGGAAAGCCTACAGCGCAAGCTGGAAATCGAGCTGCGCAACGGCCCCGCGCTCGCGGCGAAGATCGTCGACAAGGTCAAAGGCGAGTGGGTCGAGATCAACCCCATCAACGAGCGGTTGGTCCGTCAGGAGGTCGGGGCGAAGCACGATGCCGAACGGGATCGCAAAGGCGATGTCATCTGCGGCCTTTTACACGAGGAGGCCCTTCAGGGTCGGATGTACACCATGACTTTGTTTGCCGAGACGTTCGAGAACACCGCAGGGTTGGGCGGCCAATCGATCATCCGCGAACGGCTGAACGTGCTGACCACGAAAGGCTATGTAAAGTTTGTCCGCGGGGAAGCTGCGACGGCGCTGGACCTCGCCACCGAACGCAGCAAGTACGGCTATCTTTGCGTCGAGGCCATGCGTCTTGCGACCAGCCGGCAGCATATCGATCCCGATACCGGGGAGATTACACCGGAGCGCATTGACGTACTTCCCAGTCACTACAAATGCCCCCAGACCGGCGCCGTGCTGCCCGTCGAAAACCCGTCCGTGTGGGTCTATCGCGACACGGAGGACGCACGATGAAACACGCCGCTCTGCCTTCCAAAATCTGGGGTCCATGTTCTGAAATCTGGCCAGATTTTGCAAAATCTGGCTCCCGCGCAAAATCTGAAATCTGGTTTTTCCTGTTATCTTTCAATGCGTTGAAGGTGCCCTGCCAGATTTCGGAAGGGGGTTTGCGAAATCTGCTCCAAAATCTGGAAATCCTCAATGAAATCAGTGGCCTGTGCCAGATTTCAGATTTCAGAAAAATCCCCCCTAAAGGGGTAGGTGACCTCCCCGCTGTAGGCGGGGGAGGCCACCACCTACCCCTGAGCAATCTTCTCGGGCCGAAGTTCTGGCTCAAGATCAATCCGACGACGGCGGCCCGCACCGCCAAGCATCAACCGCCGTCGTCTTCCACCCGAGCAGCCCAGCAGAAAAGGAGACCACCCATGGCTGACCTGACTCTCGCCAGCGCCAATGTCGGCGCAACCCAGAAAATGCCGATGCCGGCGGAACCCTCACGTACGATCCTTGCCCTCGACCTCGGTACGACAACCGGCTGGGCTATCCGCGGCTTTGACGGCCTGATCACCAGCGGCACCGCCAGCGTTAAGCCCGGCCGCTACGACGGTGGCGGCATGCGCTACCTGCGCTTCACCAACTGGCTGTCCGAGATCGACCGCCTGTCCGGTCCGATAGAGGCGATCTACTTCGAAGAGGTCCGTCGGCACGCAGGCACTGACGCAGCCCACGTTTATGGGGGCCTCATGGCGACGCTGGAGACCTGGGCCGAGCTGAGAGGCGTGCCTTACCAGGGAGTGCCGGTTGGAACAATCAAGCGCCACGCAACCGGCAAAGGTAACGCGCCCAAACAGGCCATGATCGATGCCGCCCGCAAGCGCGGCTTCAGTCCCACAGATGACAACGAGGCGGACGCCATTGCCATCTTGCTCTGGGCGATCGAAACGCAGGGAGGGTTGGTCTGATGGGCATGCGGTTCACTCCCAAGGGTTACGGCGGCAATCGCCGTGACCCTGAACAGGTCAAGCGCGATGGCTGGCATGAGCAGCATATGCTCGCGGTCTCGCTCGACGATCACCGACTGACTTGGCCGGAACGGGAACTGGTTCGTCAGCTGGGCGAAAAACTCTATGGCAAGCTGCCAGCCGTGAGGGAGGTGCGCCATGGCCGATGAATGGACACGGGCAATGGTAGCCGACCGGCTGGACCTCGCGGCAGACGTCATGCGGTCCATGCCGCCTGTTCGACCGCAGGGCTATGTCAGCGCTTGGCCGAAATACGTCTCGACTTTTGGCGATCAGGTCGAGCAAGAGCCGCGGATGAAAAAGCCTCTGCCATCGCCGCGGATGATCACGCAGGCCGATGAGGCGATGCTCTGGCTCCGGTGGGTGGACAAGGACATCGGCCAGATCCTCTGGGCGCGCGCTAACCGCGACGCCTGGAAGAAAATCAGCTGGCACCATGGCATCAGCCGGTCTGCTGCCAACCGGCGGTACGAGTATGGGCTGGCCGTGATCGTCTGGAGGCTCAACGGCCGGACCGTGCCACGCAAGCGATCCATGGAGTTCGTGATTGAGCAGACGGTGTGATGCTGGGCGCTGTGCTGGCCTGGCGCGGCGCCCGACCTTGCATCCTTCGCCCAAAAACCGTATATACCGATGTATTCACGAGGGGGCCTGTCATGTTCGAAACCCGCATCCGCAAAGTCGGCAACTCTGCCGTGGTTACGCTGTCGGCTGAGATGCTGGCGGCCCTTGATGCCCGCGAAGGGGACACGGTCTACTTGGTGCGTGGCGACGATGGCAGCCTGAAGATCACGCTGCAGAACCCTGAGTTGGCCGCAGCTCTCGCTGCAGCGCAAATCGTCATGGACGAAAACCGTGACATGCTGCAGGCGCTTGCGTGAGTGAGCCGGTGTGGGTGCCGCTGCAGGCGGTTCTGATCATCCATGATCGCCAAATCGCGCGCCACGGCGGTGCGTCAGGCATGCGCGACATCCAGCTTCTCGAGGCCGCGATGGAGCGTCCCCGCAACAAGGCGGCCTATGGCGAGCCGAGCCTTGATGAGATTGCCGCGGCTTATGCGTTTGGGATTGCGAAGGCGCATGCCTTTGTTGATGGCAACAAGAGGACGGCCTTTGTGACTTCCGCCACGTTTCTGCGCCTGAATGGCTTCGGCTTGCGCCCGGATCCGCTTGATGGCGTCAGGGCGATGGAAGACTTGGCCTCCGGAGTGATTTCCGAGGAAAGCTTCGCAGCTTGGCTTGGCAGGCTAAAGCTTGCAATTTGCGCCCGCAAGGAGACGCCGGCATAGCGTGGTGATGACGCCGCACTTTCTCAGTCTGCGAAAGGATTGAGGATTTCGACACCAACGCCCTGAACATCCGTTCCATTTCGGGTTACAAAGATGAGGCCATTGGCTCTTGCGGTGGCTGCAATTAGGGCATCGATGACAGGAAGCGGACGAAGAGCGTTCATCCGTCCCCATTCATCGGCAACTTGCGCGTCTACATGCAGAACGCGGTCGCCAAATCCGGAGACAACTTCTTCTAACCACGCTTCCAAAGCTTTTGCTTTTTGTGGGTCGCGACGCCTTGCAAGTTCGATGCGCCTACGAATTTCACCGAGAACGAGTGCGCTGGTCCAGAGTTCATCCTCGTCCACCTTTGCCCACCACGCGGCTACTGCCGGGTCGCATCGGTCGCCTTTGCGCAGTTCGGAGATGACGTTGGTGTCGATCAGGTAGCTCACAAATCAATCTCGCGACCGAAATCGTTTGGACGATCAAGCTCGATACCCTCCAAGGGCGCAGAGGCAAGAAGCGCCTTGAAGCTTTTGGAAGGCGAACGTGTGATTTTTTGGCGCAAGATCGCGCGGGTTGCATCGTGCCGCGCTGGATCGCCAAGCGCGTTGGCAATCTCTCGCACCAGGCTGGCGTCTTCTTTGCGCACTTGGACCTCGACCCGAACGAAGCCGAGTGCCGCCTGTCGCTTGCGCCATTGAGTCGTGTTGGACTGACTTACGGTCATGACGTCCTCCTTTCCGGAAATCTTTACCGGAAAATTTTGGTTGGCGCAATCGGGTTGTCGCAAAACCTGTCAACCCCTTTCGGTCCAGCGGGACATTTTTCAGCGGGACATCGGAAGGCGAGACAGAAAAATTTTCCAGGGGTATATAAACGATATACTCGGTGTCGTGTGCGTGGGAGGCAGGGGCTGTGAATGTCATCATCCGCGACCTCGATCAGACCCGCATTCACTTCGAAGCCGCCGTTGCCCGACTGGGCGAACAGGCCGCCACCCGCGCGTTTAACCGCGCGCTGAACAGCGAGGGCAACAAGGTCCGCACCCAGGTGCGCCGTGCCCTTCGCCAACAAACGGGCGCGAAGGCTGGGCTCATCAACCGCGAGACACGCTCGATCCGATCGACGTTCTCAAACCTAACCTACACGATCGAGGCCCGCGGCGACTATCTGGGCCTGTCGCATTTCAGCCCACGGCAGTTTGCCTATGGTGTCCGGGCTAAGCCCTGGGGTCGTTGGCAACGGTTCGACAGCGCCTTCCTCGTGGGCTCGATGGCCAACAACGCTTTCGTGCGCGAGGGGAGTGCCCGGCTGCCGATACGGAAAATGTTCGGGCCGGCCATTCCGAAAGAGATGGTGCAGGACGCAACGCGCGACGCATTTGAGGCCGCGCAGCCCGATGTGCTGGCCGAGGCCACGCGCCAAATTGAGCAGCTTTTGGACGTGTGACGGCCGAGCGGGACAAAAAAGGTGTGTCTTTCCAATGGCAACAAGAAAAGAAAACAGCGGGACATTTATTTGTTGGACCGCGAGTCTTGGCCGCGATAAAACCCTTGCAAGGGCCAAATCAGCGTTCTGACAGGCCACGGCAGAGACAGGCAGGTGACCCCTTGGGTTCCTTCCTAGAGAAAGTTCGATGCGGGGCCGCCGCCTCGCAGGATTTGAGCGTTTTTTATTCTTTCAAAAACCCATTTCGCTTCGTTTCAGAGAGGGTTGGCCTCAATGAAATCAGGGACTTAGGTCCCGAATTGGCGAAATGGCACCCCCCTAAACCCACTTCGTTTCGTGCAGTTTGAGGCCTCTCAAAACGCGCCAAACCCCAATAAAACATGGCCTTTCGCCACTTCGCGAAACGAAATGACCCCCTGCGGTTCGTTTCGTTTCAGCGGGGGGCGTGGCTCGTGCCCGGCAGGTTTCCCATGACAGCAGAACGCAAACTCACCCCGCAGGCCTGGCCCGCGGCGCAGGTCGAGATGTGGCAGGTGGCCGATTTGGCACCCTTCGCCAAGAACGCCCGCCAGCACCCGCCGGAGCAGATCGACCAGATCGCAGCGTCGATGGAGAGGTTCGGCTTCACCATCCCGATGCTGGTGGCTGAGGACGGCACGATCATCGCAGGCCACGGCCGGCTGATGGCGGCTGCGCAGCTGGGGCTGGCCGAGGTGCCGGTGATGGTAGCCCGCGGCTGGTCCGAAGAAGACCGGCGGCTCTACACGCTGGCCGATAACCGCCTGGCTGAGATTGCCGAATGGGACCCCGAGATGCTGCGCATCGAGATCGGGGAATTGCGGGAGGACTTCGGGATCGAGGACATGTCGCTGATCGGATTCAGCGCCGAGGACCTGGCGGACATCCTGCCCGATGCGCTGCTCGATGCGACCGGCGGTTTGACTGACCCGGACTACGTGCCGGAGGTGCCCGAGGCCCCGATCACACGCCCTGGCGATGTCTGGGTCATGGGCAAGCACCGGCTGCTCTGTGGTGACAGCACGGTGGCGACGGATGTGGCCAAGGTCCTCGGCGATGTGAAGGCTGATCTGTGCTTTTGCGATCCACCCTACAACGTGGATTATGCCGGCGGCGTCGCTGCGGAAAAGGCCGGCAAGGGGCGGCGGATCAAGAACGACGCCTTGGGCGATGGCTTCGGTCAGTTCCTCTACGATGCCTGCGTGCTGATCAACGCGCATACCGATGGGGCGGTCTATATCTGCATGTCGTCGAGCGAATTGCAGACCCTGCAGTCGGCGTTTAAATCCGCCGGCGGCCATTGGTCGACCTTCATCATTTGGGCAAAGGACCGGTTCACGCTGGGCCGCGCCGATTACCAGCGGCAATATGAACCGATCCTTTACGGCTGGCCTGAAGGCGTGAAGCGTCACTGGTGTGGCGATCGTGACCAGGGCGATGTCTGGAACATCGAGCGGCCCCACAAGAACGATCTGCATCCGACGATGAAGCCGGTGTCCCTGGTCGAACGGGCAATCCGCAATTCGAGCCGCAAGGGCGATCTGGTGTTCGATCCCTTCGGTGGCAGCGGCACAACGCTCATCGCCGCCGAAAAGACCGGTCGGCACGCATCCCTGATTGAGCTTGATCCGAAATACGTCGATGTCATTGTTCGTCGCTGGCAGGAGTTCACGGGCGAGACTGCAGTGCTGGAAAGCAGTGGGCAGAGTTTTGACGATCTGCACTCCGGCGAGACCGTGCAGGTCGACGCCGAAGCCGGGGCCTGACGCGGCTACGCCATTGACACTCCATGGGAAAACCGCGCTGATGGGCGTTCACCCAGAGTAGCTATTTGTGGCGCAAGGGTAGAAGAAACTGAGACGGATGGCGGTCGGCAGCGCGGTGACAACCGTTCTGGCGGTGTTCATTGCCGTGCTCACCCTGGCGCCGATGCCAGCCGGTGGTCCAGCCGGGTCGGACAAGGTCTACCACGTTCTGGCCTTCGCCTGTCTCGCGTTCCCGCTGCCGCTTGTGCGGCCGCGGCTTACGCTCTGGGTTATTCTGGGCGTCATCGCTTACGGCGGCATCATCGAGATGATCCAGCCCTTCTTCGGCAGGCAGGCGGAATGGGCTGATTTCGTCGCCGACGGCGTCGGGGCCATCCTCGGGGCGATCGTTGCGCGTCAGTTGGGGCTTCGGTTTCGCAGGTCCGGTGGGTTGCATGATAAGGATGACCCAATGACCGCTGCATGGCTCGCCGAGGATGCCGCACTCACCGGCGACGGTTATACGTCACCGCGTTGGAGGTCAAAATAAGGCAGGCCATCGAAGAGTAAGCAGCGGCTTGTGAATATCCTACCCTCGAGACGCCTGTAGTTCTTGGAAGAAGCGTCTGGCATCGACGCCACGTCCCGCGAGGGCTTCCGATAGCCCTTTCGTAATGCCGACAATGGCCTCTCGGTGGTCGGCATCGGCGTCTGTCGATTGCTCTATCTCTGATGCTGTTTCTGCCTGAGCCTGCTGGCCAAGCAGAGCATCATTGTTTGATTTGATCATTCTAGACTCCCAGGCAGGTTGTTCGTAACCGTTAGGACTGTCGCGGACATCTGGTTGCTGCACCGCCACTGAACATACCCTGCAAGCCAATGTTGCGGTGGTCAAGACAACCTGTAAACCCGCCCGCGCTGGTCTTCCTTCTCGGATTTGATGGTCAGGCCTAGCTTTTTCTTGAGCGCGCCGGACATGGCGCCTCGGCAGGTATGTGAAAGCCAGCCGGTTGCCTCGACCAGTTCTTCAATGGTAGCGCCTTCCGGGCGCGACAGCATGTCGATCATGATCTGCTGTTTGGTGACACGAGGAGCCTTGGGAAGCGGGGCTTCTTCCTCTGCAAGTGTCTTGGGGTTCGTGGTCTTCGCGGCCTTGGCCATGGTGGTCTCCGGCAGTTTGGCGTGACAGCATGCGACGCCTTCTACTGCCGAAAGCCCGCCACGCGGGCGGGCTGATCAGGGCCTGCGCGGGTTCAGTTCTGCTCTTCCAGTGCAGCGGACACCGTGAAATGCTGAACCCAGCCTGTGAGGTAAGGCAGCCCAGCGGGAATTCCGTCGCTGCGCTCTGTCGCGCGGGTAATGCGCCAGTCCTGCCATTTGGCGATGGCGGCAGCGATTGCGGCTTCGCAATCCGGCGCACCGCACTGCAGCGCGCCCACCACCTCGTCCGCGAAATGCCGACCCGAGCGGCTATCAAGGAAATCGCGAATGCCGATCATCTCCTCCTCGGAGGTGGCATGGACGGCTTGGGCGATCAGCCGGCTGGCCAGGATCCAGACCTCGCTCGTGCGCCTGTCGCGCTCCGGGCAGGTGGTCAAGGTTCCGAAGAACCCGTTATCTGTGTTGCGGCTGGGGAGAATGGCTGCGTTGGTCACTGCGGGCTCCGTGGGCTGAGTTGCGTCTCGTTCTGTGAGGTCAGAGTCGCTCGGTCGCGTCGGAAAGTGTAGCAAAATCAGTGTTCTATTATTGCTATTGGATCATTCGGCGCGGTCTGTAAAATCGACCCAGCCGCTATCCTGCCATATGTAGAGATGCGAAAGCTCGCAGGTCGGGCGCGGCAGGATGCGGGGCGCACGGGGCGGGTCAAAACAGTCCAATTCGTCTGCCCGAACCTGTCGGATTTCCTGCGCGGCGAGGATATCCTCGAGCGTCCAAGGCGCCAGCGCGGGCAGCATGTGGGCGGGGTAGCCGTCGAAATGCGTATAAACATGCGCCCATTCCTCGGGCCCGGTCTGGATAGCGATCTGTGCGCGGGTGCTCATGGTCAGCGACCTCAGTTCTGATGGTCGATCATGGCCAGAATGGCGATGGCCATGCCGCCGAGGTATTCGCTGCGGCGAAAGACAATCTCGTCGGTGTGGTTGGCATCCGTGATGGCCGGATCGACCGTCAGGTCGGCAGCCATATGCGGCAGGATTTTTGGCGGCGGCTTCGTTGTAACGTTCGGCGATGGTCATGTGCGAGGTCCTTGGGTGCGTCGTTTGCGTCAAGGAATCTTCGCTCTGAAGGCCTAGTATATCCACTATAATCGTAGAAATTACATGGCTTTAGAGGGGCGCATGGCGCAATCAAAACGCGGGTCGCTGATCGAGGCAGTGACCAACACGGTGGTGGGTTATTGGCTGGCGGTTGCTACGCAGTTCGCTGTCTTTCCGGTGTTTGGCCTGCGCGTCGGCGTAGTCGAGAACCTCGGTCTTGGGCTGATCTTTACGGCCGTGTCGCTCGCCCGTGGATATGTCCTTCGCCGGCTCTTCAATCGCTGGAGGCTCTGACAAGGTACCTAGGGCAGATACATCATCGAAGTGTTGCAAAAATGTAACGGGGGGGGGGTAGAGGAACTTCTTCGATCTGGCGCGTTGGAAATATTGGGCTGATTGGGCTGATTGGGCTAACAGGCCTACAATCAATCTGAAACCCTTCTGCTATCTTTGATTGGGGCCGCCCTTGGTTCACAACGCCATGTTGCATTTCGAATGGCACGAGTTTGTTTTGGCAGCACTTGCGTTTGTGATTTGTGCTGCGGTTGTTTTGCTGCGCTATCGGTTCCCGCGGCTCAGCGGGCGCAGGGACGATTTGCGGGCGGTGCAATCCATGCACACGCGGCTCACCCCACGTGTTGGGGGCGTTGCGATTTTCGGTGCACTGGGGCTGAGCGTGATCTTTGCCCCAGTTTCAATCTCTGGGCCCTATGCCAATTTCGTTCTTGCGACCTCGCTTCTCTTTGTCGTGGGGCTGGCCGAGGACCTTGGTTTCCATATGTCGCCACGCAGGCGCATGCTGGCTGCCATGGGCGCGAGCTTGCTGGCGATCTGGCTCTTGGGCGTTTGGCTTCCACGCGCTGGCATCCCTGGGCTAGACCTGTTGGTCGCGCACTGGGTGGTCGGCGTTCCGCTGACCCTTCTGGTAACGGCAGGGATCGCAAACGGCTTCAACCTGATCGACGGGGTGAATGGCCTCGCGTCTATGACGGCTATTGCTGCGGCCATAGCCCTGAGCCAAATCGCGGAGCTGGCAGGATACGCCACGATGGTCCACCTGGCGATGATGGTTGCCGCAGGGATATTCGGGTTCTTCCTCCTGAACTATCCCTTTGGACTGATTTTCCTCGGAGATGCTGGGGCATACACCATCGGCTTTGTACTGAGTTGGTTCGGAATAGCGGTTCTGCTCAATGCGCCTGATGTCTCGCCCTGGGCCATTTTGCTGACAATGTATTGGCCCGTAGCTGATACATTGCTGGCGATCTATCGGAGGTCTGGCAGGAACAGGGACGTTTCGGCCCCTGATCGTTTGCATGTGCATCAAATGGTGATGCGGGCATTGGAAATCTGCATCCTCGGCCGAAACCGCCGTCGGATTGCAAACCCGCTCACGACACTGGTCTTGTTGCCCTTCGTCATCGCACCGCCAATCGCGGGTGTGCTGCTGTGGAACCAAAATCAGAATGCGTTTCTGGCCGTTGTGATCTTCGGGGTGCTGTTCTTTGCGAGTTATGCGGCAGCGCCCGGTCTGATCCGCCGGTTTCGCCGATAATAACGGGAAGATCGACTGTCCTCCCGTATTGAACAGGAGGCAGCTTGATGTCTGAACCTCGCACGCGCGGCCAGACCATCACTGTATCCCAAGCCGCGGCCCTGCTCGGGCGCTCGGACCGCTGGGTCCAAGGGCTGGTCAAATCCGGCTACATGGATCGGGCGCAGCGCGGCGAATACACGCTCGTGGGCGTCATCCGCGGGGCGCTGGCCTATTACGAGGATCAACTCGCAAAGAACAACAAGGCCGCGGTCGCAAGCCGGGCCACGGAAGCGCGCACGCGCGAGATTGAACTCAGGATCCAGGAACGCAGCCGGGAACTGATCCCGATGGAGGATGCAAAGGCCGTGGTGGGGGAGATGGCGGCGCTGGTGCGGGCGGAACTTGCCGGTCTCGCGGCGCGCTACACGCGCGATATGGAGGCGCGGCGCGCGCTCGAAGAGGTGATCGATGGCGCGCTTGAACGTATTACAGTGGCGGCCGATAAAGCAGGCTCAGCTCTGGTCGCTGGCAGCGGCGATCTGGAGGCCGAGCGAGAAACGTGACCCGGCGCCTTGGGCGGCCGCACACCGGATTTATCCAGAAACCGCCGGCATTCCCGGCCCCCGGGACCCGGGGCTGACGCCTTACATGATCCCATGGTCCGCAGCCGTGCATCGCGGCGGCTATCGCCGGGTGGTGGCGGTGACCTCGGCGCAGTCGGGCAAAACCGACAGCATGCTGGATATCATCGGGGCGCGGCTCGACCAGCGACCGGCGCCAATCCTCTATGTGGGGCCGACAAAGGAGTTCCTGACCGACCAGTTCGAACCGCGGCTGATGGCGCTTCTCGATGAGGCCGACACGCTGGCGAACAAGGTGGTGCGCGGCCGCCGGATGAAGAAGACGCTGAAGCATGTGGCTGGTGTCCGACTACGATTGGCGCATGCGGGCTCCTCCACAGCCCTGAAATCCGATCCCGCAGCCTTGGCGCTGATCGACGAATACGACGAGATGATGGCCAATGTGAAAGGCCAAGGGGATGTTCTGGGCCTCGTCGAGGCGCGGGGCGAAACCTATGCCGATTTTGTGACGGCTATCACCAGCACACCGGCGCGAGGTCTCGTGGAAATCGAACCGGATGACACGAGTGGCCTTGAGTTCTGGGCGCGGTCGGCGCCGGACGATCTCGAAAGCCCGATTTGGAAGCTCTGGCAGGAGGGCACGCGGCATCACTGGGCCTGGCCGTGTCGGCATTGCCAAGAGTTTTTCATCCCGCGGTTCAAGCAGCTGCGCTGGCCGGAACGCGCGACACCTGCGCAGGCCAAACAGGCCGCAACGCTCGAATGTCCGCGCTGCGGCGGCCAGCATTCGGAGGCCGATAAGGTTTGGATGAACGCGCGCGGCGCGATGTTGGCGCCGGGGCAGACCATCACGCTGAAGGAAGACGCGCCCCATGTCACGGGCGCGCCCGCCGAAAGCTCGACGCTGTCGATGTGGACATCTGGGCTCTGCTCGCCCTTCGTCACCTGGGGCCAGCGGGCGGAAACCTATCTGACCGCGCTGCAGTCTGGAGATCACGACCGCATCCAGACCGCGATGAATGCGGGCTTTGGCGAATGCTACGCCATGACCGCCTCTGGCGATGTGCCCGATTGGCAAGAAATCATGGAGCGCCGCCAGCCTTACCGGCCGGGAGACGTTCCCTCCGGGGGTTTGCGCCTCGTCATGGGCGTCGACGTCCAGAAGTTCAGCCTGGTTTATGTGATCCGGGCCTTCGGGGCGCGAGGCACGTCCTGGCTCATCGACAATGGCCAGCTTTACGGGCCCACAGAAGACGATGATGTCTGGTCAGCGCTCGCGGATCTGATGCTGACGCCGGTGGGCGGCATGCAGATCGAGAAGGTGTTTGTGGATTCAGGCTTCCGGCCGGACAAGCCGGAACTCGGGAATGAGCACAAGGTTTATGAATTCTGCCGTCGCTACAGCTGGCTCTGCGCGCCGACGAAGGGGAAGGACGTCCAGAGCCCGCCCTATCGGGTGTCCAAGATCGAGGTGAAGCCGGACGGCAAGAAGGCGCTCTATTCGATCGATCTGGTCACACTCTCGACCGACTTTTTTAAATCGCTGGTGATGTCGCGGATCCGCACGCCGGCCGATCAGCCGGGGGCGTTTCATGTCCATGAGGCTGTGTCGGAGGATTACTGCAAGCAGCTGACCTCGGAGGCGCGGGTCGTGGTCGAGGGCAAGCCTGTCTGGGTGAAACGCTCGCGCAACAACCACTTTCTGGATTGCGAGGCGCTCTGCGCGGCCATTGGCTACACGCTGAACGTCCAGCGGATCCCGGAAGGGATCGAACGCAAAACCTCAATCGAGGCAGCAGTGCCCGATGGGCATGACCCAACCCAGGTGAGCGCGCTAGAGCCTGATACATCAAAGGCGCCGCCGCCGGTATCGCGCTCCTCCCCAGGACGCGGCGGCAGCGGCGCTCTGCGCGGGCGGTTTGCCCGCCATGGCAGCAGGCTGAATGGATAACGCACATGTCCGTGATCGCAAAGTTGAAAGATCTGCTGACTGAGGCACTGCCTCCGGCGGCGGGGCCGGAGGGGATGAGCCTCCCCAGACCCGCCGGCAAATACATGCGTGGCGGGCGGGGCGTGACCTTTGCCGGTTGGAAACCAGCCCTGCGGGAAGCTCAAGACGATATCGGTGACGCCTGGGATGATGCCGCCGCGCGGGTCAATGACCTTCTGCACAACAGCGGCTGGCTGGCCGGCGCGCTGGAACAATGCGTCGCCAATACCGTGGGCACGGGGCTGCAGCTGAAGGCGCTGCCGGAGAACGAGACCTTTGGCATGACACCAGCCCAAGCCTCGGATTGGGCCAAGACGGTGGAACGCCGGTTCGAGCTTTGGGCGTGCAACGCCCAGGAATGCGACATTCAGGGTTTGAGGACCTTTGGGCAGATGCAGGCGGCGGCGTTCCGCTCCTGGCTTGTCACAGGCGAAATCCTTGCCGAACTGCCCTGGCGCAAGCGGCCTTGGAATCGATACGGCACCAAGGTGCGGCTGCTGCCGCCACATCGCCTGTCGCGCAAGACCGAAAGCATGCGGCGACTGATCAACGGGGTCTACACGGATGCCGATGGCATGCCCGTGGGGTACCGCGCGATCCGCAAGGATCTGTTTCGTCATGATGCCGAATATGACGTGCGTGCGCGGGACCGTGCGGGACGCCCGCGGGTGATCCACATCTTCGAGGGCGCGCCCGGCACACATCGGGGCATCTCGCCGCTCGTTCCGGCACTGCAGGTGGCGCGTCAGTTCGACCAGTTGGCCGATGCCACGCTGATGGCAGCAATCGTGCAGACGCTCTTTGCGGTGACGATCACGTCCGATGAGCCAACGGAACAGGTTCTGCAGGGGCTGCTGACGCCCCAGGAACAGGCGCAGATGTCGGCGCAGGGTATCTCGCCGATGGAGGCCTATATCGAGATGGTCGCGGGCTATTATGACGGCAGCACGCTGGATGTGGGCATCAACGGTCGCTTGGCCCACCTCTTTCCGGGCCAGGAGCTAAAGTTCCACACAAGCAACCATCCGTCATCAGAGTACGCGGCGTTTTCCATGCATCTCTTGCGCGAACTCGCGCGGTGCCTGGGGCTGACCTATGAGAGCGCCACAGGCGACAACGTGGGGGCAACCTATTCGTCGCTGCAAGCCGCGACGACAGAAATCTTCGCGATCACCAAGGCGCGGCGGCGCAACATCATGGCGCCGTTTTGCCAGCCGATCTACGAGGCCTGGCTGGAAGAAGAGATCGAGGCGGGCGGCTTGCCGTTTCCCGGTGGCATTGCCGGGTTCCTGGCCAATCGCACGGCGGCGTGCCGGGCGGAATGGCGGGGCGATCCACGGCCCCAAGCCGATGATCTCAAGAAGGCCAAGGCCCATGAGGTCTGGAAACGGCTCGGTGTCATGTCGGATGCGATGATCTGCACCGACCTCGGGGCGGATGTGGACGATGTTTACCAGCAGCTGGCGCAGGAACAGGCACTGCGGGCCGAATACGGTCTGCCTGAACCGCAGATCATGGGCGCGCAGGGCGGTGGGCCGAGTTCCGCAGGCGACACAAGCGACGAGGCCGAGGAATGACGATCAGCATCAATGAGGCGGATCCCTGCGCCGCCGCTGCCAGCCTGCGGCAGGTCTATGTTCGGCTTGTGGCAGGTGAAGGGGCTATGGAGGTGCGGTTTCGGGCGGGATCAAACGGGGTGGAACGCTCAGTCACCTACCACCGGGCGCATCCTGATCGGCTTTTAGCCGTCATTCGCGGCTTTGAGGAACAATGCGCCCAGCTGCAGGGGCACGGCCCGCGGCGCTTTGCGCTTGGAACAGGAGGGGTGAGGTGACGGAACCGCCCGATATAACACGACCAGCGGCCGGCCCGTCTCTCGCGCAGATTGCGGGACGCGTTCTGAACCGGCCGCTGCTTCTGCACCCAGACAAGGCCGATCTCATCCTGCATGTGCTGCAGGGACGGATTGGCATTGAACCACTGCAAGTCATCACGCCCGAGACCAACCGGTTCGTCGGCACATACCGCCGCGACAATGGCAGTGTTGGATCCACGCGCGTGAAAAACGGTGTCGCCATCCTGCCGATTGTCGGCAGCCTGGTGAACCGCGGTGCCTGGATCGGGGCTAGTTCGGGGCTCGTGTCCTATGAGGGGGTCGCGGCGCAGCTACGCGAGGCGGAAGCCGACCCGGATGTGCGGGCGATCCTGCTCGACATCGACAGCCCGGGCGGCGAGGCCACGGGCATGTTTGCCACGGCCAAGCTGGTCAGTGCGGTCAACAAGACCAAACCTGTGGTGGCGTTTGTCAACGATGTGGCGGCCTCTGCTGCTTATGGCATCGCCAGTGCGGCCTCGGAAATCATCGTCTCGCCCACCTCGATGGTGGGATCGATTGGCGTCGTGCTGACCCACCTCGATCGCTCGGGCGAGTTGGAGGACCGTGGCGTGAAGCCCACGCTTATCCATGCCGGGGCGCACAAGGTCGACGGCCACCCGTTTGGTCCGCTGTCAGATGCGGTCCGTGCCGATCTGCAGGCCGAGGTTATGAAAATCTACGACCAGTTCGTTGGTCTCGTCGCTGAAGGCCGTGCCGGTCGGATCAGTTCTGAGGCCATTCGGGCGACAGAAGCTCGCACCTATCTTGGCGCTGACGCCATCGCCCAGGGCCTCGCTGATCGCGTGGCGAGCCTTGAGGAGGTGATCGCCGCGCTGTCGCAACCGCCCTCCGGGGCAAGCCCCCAGAGAAAGGGAGGACCCATGACCAAAACACCCCAAGCCGAGGCGCCCGCGACGGACGTCTCTGCCATCAGCTCCACTGATCTGCAGGCGGCTGTCAATGCTGCCCGGACGGAAGCCCATGCGGCAGGCGCCACTGCCGGCAAGACGGAGGCCACAGCGCGCATCAAATCCATTCTGAGGGCGCCGGAAACGGAAGGTCGGGAGGCGCAGGCCTTGGTGTTGGCGCTTGAAACTGACATGACGGCGGCCGACGCGGCCAAGGTGCTCGCAGCCTCGCCGAAAGCCAACATATCCGCCTCCATCGCCGACCGAGCCGCCCATGAGGCCGAACTCGGGGCCGAAACCCCGGCCGATCATCGCAATCGATCTGAACGCAACGCGGCCGGGTGGGCGAAAGCCATCACCCAGGCCAATGCGCGCTTCAGCTGAATAGGAGAGACCGTCCATGACCGTTCTCATTGAAGGCCGGCATCCCGGCGAATTCCTGATGACCGAGGCTAATGGTCAGCGCTCGCGGGAAAAGATCACTATGGCCAGCGGTGCGGGCATCATCGCCCCGGGCACCGTGCTTGGCAAAATCACCACCAGCGGCAAATATCTGGCGAGTGCTGTGGGTGCGACCGATGGCAGTCAGACTGCCGTGGCGATCGCGCTCTATGGCTGCGATGCCACGGCCAGTGATGTTGGCATTGCCGCCATCACTCGCGATGCTGAGGTCAGTGGCAAGATCCTGACCTACCATCCCGATCGCGATCAGGCGGCAGAAAAGACCGCGGCCCAAGCTGACTTGGCGGCCGTTGGCATTATCGTGCGGTAACCACCGCCACCTGCACCCAACCCTCACATCTTGAAATCTGATCTCCTGCGCCCTCGGGCCGCGGGGTGATCTTGCGCGACCAGTTACTGGCGCGCCGACGCAATAGAAGGACCTCCCATGTCGATCCTCAACATCTTCAGTCAGGACGCCTTCAGCGTCATGCGCCTCACGGACGCGCTTCGTGAGATCAAATACACCCCGTCCCGCATCGGCCAGATGGGGCTCTTCCAGACCACCAGCATCGATACGCTCGACATCGCAATCGAGAAGGACAAAGAGCAAAACCGCATGCTGGTCTCGGCCAGCCCGCGTGGTGGGCCGGGCCAAACCTTCGACAAATCGAAACGCGCCGTGCGCATGCTGAAGGTCCCGCATTTCCAAGTGGACGATGCGATCTACGCCGACGAGGTACAGCAGGTTCGCGCCTTCGGCCAGGAGGTCGCCGTCGAACGGCTACAGCAGAAAATCGCAGACCGCGCAGCCGAGGCGAGCCAGTTCTTCGCATTGACCGAGGAATATCACCGGCTGAACATTCTCAAGACCGGCCAGTTGCTCGATGCTGATGGCTCGGTTCTGTTCGATTACTTCACCGAGTTTGGCGAAAGCCAGCAGGCCGTCGTGGACTTCGACCTCGACAATGCAAGCGCCGCCGATGGAGCGCTCCGCAAGAAATGCGCCGGCGTCATCCGCCAGATGGCGGGCATCCTCGACGGTCTGCCTTATACGGGCATCATGGCGCTTTGTGGCGATGCGTTCTTCGACGATCTCATCGCCCACCAAGAGGTGCGTGAGACCTATAAGGGGTATGCAGACGCAGCCTCGCTGCGAAACGCCTATATCAACTCGGGCAATTCCGGCATCTACGGCGCCTTCGAGTTCGGCGGCATCACCTGGATGAACTATCGCGGTGGGCAAAACGTCGGCATCGACACCGACAAGTGCCATCTTGTGCCCTCGGGCGTGCCTGGGCTCTTCCGCACGGTCTACGCTCCGGCAGACTACATCGAGACGGTCAATACGCCGGGCCAGCGCCTCTACGGCAAGCAGTGGGAAATGCAGAACGGCAAGGGCGTGAACCTAGAGTTCCAGATGAACGCGCTGCATTACTGCACGCGCCCGCGGGTGCTGATCCCCGGTAAGCGGACATAAATATTAGGCTGCTTCGAGATGATAGGGGCGGATAAGGCAATCAGATGGAATACCCCAATCTTCGTGCAACTTGTGGATCATATCGACGGTCAAGGCGCGTCGCTTTTTGAGAATCTCAGACGCACGGGGGGCTGATCCAAAAAGGTCACCAAGGTCCTTTTGGGTGCGGCCGGTTGCGTCCATGTGTGCCTTGATAACATCGACAGGTTCAGCAGCTGAAATAGGGAAGTGCTTTTCTTCGTAATGCTCGACCAGGTCGACAAGTATATCGAGCAGATCGCCCTCATCAGTATCAGGGGCGGCATCCCAGAGTTCTTCAATAAGTGCGAGTGCCTTCCTGTGATCACTCGCGTTCCTGATAGGTTTGAGTTGCATGTGTGGGGCTTTCAGAAGTTTGGTTAATATTGTGATACGGTCAGGGCGTCGATCTTGTCATACTCAGCGTGGGTTCCTACGAACTTGATAAAGGCAATCTGTCTTGGAAAGTTGAACGCCGCTATGAGGCGGTAGTTGCCACCTTGAATTTCAAAGCGGGCACGTTCTGCATTCAAGACTTTTGCCTTGGAAAAGGCCGCCTGTACGTCTGCCAATGCGTTCCACTCAGCCGCCTTCGCTATTCGGTACCAATGTTCAAGCGCCGGTTTGGAGCTTGGATGAGCATCAGCGAAAGCTGTCAGTGTTTGTCTTGCAATGATCCGCATAGGCGCCCCTTCCCATATTGGGAAAGTAGCAGCGTGTCAGACTTGTGTCAACAGAAATTCCCAATACGGGAAGATGCGCAAATATCGTCCGAAAACGGAGGCATCATGTCTCTTTTCAATGACTTGGATGCGCACACCAGCGCAGCAGTCAAGGCGGTCTTCGCCGAACCGGCCCTTTTGCGCCCTCGCATGTCCACGCAATACACTGAACCCAGCACCGACCCTGATCGCGCAGCGACAGCGACCTACGGCATATTCTCGTCTGGCCCCGCGCGGCAGGACCTCCGGGGCCAGGCACAGGGCGTGCAAATGACGGGCATGACCAAGCTGTCGACCGCCGCTGCTGAGTTCTGGATTGGCAAGGCACAGGTGGAGGAACTGACAGCGCTGCCTGCCAAGGGGGATGCGATCACGCTGATCGACCGCGCGGGGCGCCCAGTCTACGCAATCAGCGCGGTCCATCACACTGACATGGGCGATCTGACCCTGATCCTTGTCCGAGAGGATGACCTTTCATGAGCTTGACGCGCCTTGTCATGCGCCTCGCCGCCGCCCGTGCGCTGCGGGACCGAACGCTGGCCGGGCCACGAGTGTTCGACAGCGCGGTCGACCCAATTGATCAGACCATCGCCGAAAACCGCCAACCGCTTCTGGTGCTGACCACCGATGAGCACGCCCTCGACGTGACTGGCCGCGATCTGGGAAGCGGTGCCCATCGCTGTGATTTGGTGATCGAGATCGCCATCGCCTCTCGCGTCGAACTGCCCGCCTCTGATGGCGACGGCGGCCAGATCAGTATCGCAATTCCGCATACGGACGAAGGGATGGAGCTGACGCTCGACATCATGGAGCACCAAGTGACGAGAGCGCTGACCCGCAATGATAATGCCTGGTCGCGCGTCTGGATGAAACTTGTGCCGCGGGTGACCCGGCGGCTTTCACGTCGCGGGGCGTCCTCGGAAAACGGCGTGCGCTTCGCGGCCCGGCAGCTGGTGCTGACCTCCGATCTGGTGGACACGCCAGTGTCGGGTGACACAATCGCGCCAAACAGCGCCTGGGGGGAGGCGTTGGCTCTGATGGAGGCCGATCCCATACTGGCCAATATCGCAAACCTGCTGCGCACGGAGCTTGATGGCTCAGCCCTTACCGATTGGCGCCGGGCTGCGGAAGCGCTTGGCCTCCCTCTGGAGGTGGCCAACCATATCGGCATCGGGCCAATCGCGGATCTTGACGCGGACCCACAACCGCTTTCGGATGTCACGTTTGCGGATTTCGACCTTGCGCAGCCAGGATCGTAGCCATGGCGATCCGCGAAATCGTCGAGCTTGTCGCACGCGTCACCGATCTGGAGCGCCGTGTTGCGGGCGTCATGCGCCACGGCACGGTGGCGGAGGTTGATCCTGGACGCCAGCGCATGCGTCTGGATTTTGGGCCGGCGCATGGGGGGCAGGGCCGGTTCCTGTCACCCTGGCTGCCCTATGCCCAGTTCTCAAGTGCTTTGCGCGTGCACACGCCACCGTCGGTTGGGCAGCAGTTTACGGTGATGTCACCGTCTGGGGATTTCCAACAGGCGGTGGCGGTGCCGCTGACCCATCACGCGGGCAATCCCAGCCCGTCGACCGCGGGGGATGAGAATGTCATCACCTATGGCAATGTCCGCATGACGCTCGCAGATGATCTGGTGCATGTCGATGTGGGCGGGTCGCTCCTGAAGATGACAGCGGCCGAGATCACCCTTTCGACCAATGGCAGCAGCATCGTGCTGAACGCAGACGGCGTCACCATCAACGGTGCCCGGATTGATCTGAACTGACCCAAAAGGAAACCCCATGCCAGCTGTCACCCGCCGCGGCGACGCCTGCACCGGGCATGGGTGCTGGCCGCCCCGACTGAGCACCGGCGGCAGTCCGGATGTCTTTGCCAACGGCATCGCGGTCCACCGCCAGAGAGACACATGGGCTGCGCATACCTGTCCGGCGATCCCACAGACCCATGCCAGCGTGCTGGCTTCCGGGTCTGCGACGGTCTTTGCCAATGGGCGTCAGCTTGGGCGGATTGGCGATCCTGTGGCCTGTGGATCCTCCGTGGCTGCCGGATCACCAGACGTGTTTGCCGGGGAATAAGGTGCGCCGGTTTCAAGGTTGGAGCCGCCAACCTTGAACGCGCTCCTGGCTGTAAGGCGCGACATGCAGGAAAGGACATCGGAATGAACCGATACGCGATCACCGAGAAAGCTGGCCGCTTTGTTGCCGGCCAGACGAATACTGGCGTTGGCACTGTGCTGACCCTGACCGACAGGCAGGCCGAGCATGAGCTGCGCTTGGGCACGCTGCGTCGGCTGAATGTGCCTGACGCCGAGTCCGAGACCGGCAAGACTGCACCCGCCAGCAAGGCGAGGAAAGGTGCCAAGAGCGACCCCAAGCCAGCTGCGGTTGAGGACGCTGGCGAAGGTGCTGGTGACGAATAAGGGCCAGGGAGCCAGGGAGGGCTGAGTGATGGCCGCGCGCAGCACGAACCCGTCTGTCGGCCTGAACGCCGTAACGGGCGGTGTAATCGAGGGCTGGCCGCATGTGGCCCAGAGCCTGCAGGACATCTTCACCACGCGGTTTGGCGCTCGGATCATGCGCGAATGGTATGGATCGTTTGTTCCCAACCTGCTGGGGCGTACTATTACGCCCAATGAGGTGACGCCGTGGTTTGCCGCGGTCACGTCCGCGATCGAGCAATTCGAGCCGCGCTACCGGGTGACCCGCATTCAGATCGTCGAGGTGACCCGGGACGGACGGCTGCATTTCTTCCTCGAGGGTGAGTACCGGCCACGGGCGACCTATGGCGACTTCACGGTTGAGGGCGCACGGCGCATCAACGCCTATGCCAATCCCGACGGGGTGCTGATCGAAGAGCGTGAGGCTGAGACATGAGCCGTTTCACCGCCATCAACCTTTCCGGTCTGACGCCGCCGGACGTGATCGAGACGCTGGACTATGAGGCGATCGTCAGTGACATGCGCGATGATCTCGTCGCGCGGTTTCCGGACATCGCCGGCGTCATCGATCTCGAAAGCGAGCCTGCGCGCAAGCTGATCGAGGCCTTTGCCTATCGCGAACTGCTCCTGCGCGCACGGATCAATGATGCTGCCCGGTCTGTGCTGTTGGCCACGGCCTATGGCAGGAACCTCGATCATCTGGCGGCGCTTTTCGCCACGGCTCGGATGCAGGTTGAGGACGAGACCGGTGCACTGGTCGCTGAAGACGATGCGCGCCTGCGGCGCCGGGTGCAACTCGCGCCCGACGCCTTTTCGGTTGCGGGGCCAGATGGGGCCTATGTGTACCATGCTCTCGGTGCCGCCCCTTGGGCGCGGGATGCCACCGCGATCATGACCACGCCGGGGCGCGTGCGCGTGACCATTTTGCGCGCCGGCCATGACCCTGTGCCGAGCCTAGAAGAACGCGAAACCGTTCGCCTATCGCTCATCGACAATGACGTTCGGCCGCTTACCGACATGGTTGAGGTGCTGGGACCTGCCGTACATCCGGTCACCATCAACGCGAGGCTGACCCTCTATCCTGGCCCAGACGGCAATCTGGTGCGCGACCGCGCGGTCAGCGCGTTGACCTCGTGGGTGGAAACGAACCGGATGCTGGGCATGAACCTGCGCCGCTCGGCCATCTTCTCGAAACTGCACCAGGAAGGTGTGCATTCGGTAGACCTGACCTCACCTGCCGCGGACATCGTTCTGGGGCCGACCGAGGTCTACGCCGTCGAGGCCATCACCATCACGGTCGCGGACCTGCGCGACGCGTAGGAGCGCCGCCGATGGCCCAAGAAACCTTGCTGCCCGACAACCGAACGGCCTTTGAGGAGGCCGCTGACCTCACCGGCGCGCGCATCGCTGACCTGCCGGTCGCCCTGCGCAAGCTCGTCCAGCCCGCGGCGGTCCCGACACCCCATCTGCCCTGGCTCGCTTGGGGCTTATCGGTCGATCTCTGGGGCAAGGATTGGCCGGAGGAGAAAAAACGCGCGCGCACCGCGCGGTCGCTGGCGTTTCACGCGATCAAGGGCACACAAACCGCCATAGCCGAGGCGCTTGCGGTCATGGGCGCCGAAGCACGGCGCTTCATCGTGCCGCCGGCCAAGACCTATCTGTCAAAAGCGCTGACCGAGGCGGAACGTGCAGCCTATCTCGACCGCTTCGCGCAGTTGAGGGTTTATCCCTTCGTTGCCCGGGGTGTTTCCGGCCGAAACACCCGGTTTTTGTCGGCGCCGGACGGCCCGGGCACGGCTTTCGCAGGGCCAAATAATCCCGTCTCGATTGCCGAGACCAAATATGTGCGCACGGCAAAACTCTTTGACCGTGGCGCGGAAACCGTTCTGACGGTTCGCACGGTGACCCCAGAACGCGTTGGGGATTTCAACGCGATTTCCTATGACGAGGTGGTGCTGGCCCCCAAGCCCACAGCGGCCATTCATCTCGGCGATCGGCCGAAAGCGCAGGCCTTCCTGATCGACGATATCGGCGTGCGCCAGCGGATTGTCCGCATCCCGCGTGATGAGACCTACAGCTATCGGCTTGGCCGGGAACAATACACAACGGTCCTGCCCAAGGGCGACCTGATCGACGTGCGCCCGCAGCAAGTGGCGGAAACGCATGCGGCGCAGGCGACGTCCCTGTTTCCGGGGGCCGCGGGGCAGCGTGTCTCTGGCGCCTGCCTGCCGGAAACAATCGCCTGGCAGCATCTCTACGATCGCTGGCACATTCACGATCCGGACCGCGTACTCGATGAGCGCAAGCGGTCCACCCATCTGGGCTACACCCGGCTTGGGATGCCGCCCTATACGGCTGAGGTGCTGACCCGCATCACGGGGAAGCGTCCTCCGCGGACGGCAGGCCGTTTCGTCAATGGCTATGTCGTGGCCGCCAGCACCAAGCCCGTCGCGGATGCGCGCGCAGCGGTGATGGTCGCCAAATCGCTGCGAGACAAGGTCCTGATCAACACAAAGACCTGGCGCTTGCCGCGACCGGGCGACCGCCGCGCTGTGGGGGATCTCACGCTCGGCGCATTGACAGAGGTTTGAGGCATGGAACGCACCGTCATCTACCGCGATCGGCAGGAACTGCAATCCGCCGATCTTAACAACATGCAGGATTTTGGCCGCGCCTCGATGGACCATATCGTTCGCGATGCGCTTGAAGCTGGCAAAGCCTATTCGGGGTTTTCCGCCACGAAAACCGCTGCCACAGAACTCACGTTGTCGGCAGGCAGGCTTTACGCTGGCGGGGCGGTCTATGCGCGCGGCGAGGACATTATCGTTGATCTCTTTAACGTGCTGCCCCTGGTGACCCGCAAACGCGTGGCGATTGTCAGTTTCGGCCAGGAGGTCGAAACGGACATCCAGCCGCGCGACTTTCTGATCGATGCACAAACGGGCACAACCGAGCCGCAATCTGTGGCCATGGAAAGCCTGCGCCGCGCAGAGATTTCCACCGTGGCCGGCACCGAAGGGCCGGACCCAAGCTATCCCGCGACAGATGCCAATGTGACAGTCATCGCCTATGTGCTTTTGGACACCTCTGGGGTGGTTGCCATCGAGCAGTGGCAGGCCACGCAACTGCCGAACCTGCGCAATGTCGCCAACCGCACAATCGCGCTGGAAAACTGGCGCGGGCAGATCAGCGGTCAGGTGGACACGCTGCGCACGGACCTGTCTACGCTGGCGGATCGGCTGGCGGGCTATGCCACCAAGGCCGAGATTGTCGAACTGACGGAACAGCTCGATGAGCTGCGGACAGAGGTCTATGCGCCGGGCGCCTATATCTACTACGGCACCAACCACTTCCTGACGGCAGAAGGCTCGAACGTCGATCACCCGGATTTCGATGCGGTGGTCGAGGAAGGCATTCGCTTCCCACGGGCTGGGTCGGAAACTTCAGAGCTGGCGCTTCTGAACCCCAACAATGTCTACATCGCCAATACCAGCGGGTTTGTGCTGCCCAAATATGCCCATGGCGTCCGGCTGGATCTGACGGGCTACGCCTCCGAGACGCGGCTTGCCCAATACACCTTCGAGACCTCCGAGATCCGTCAGCTCACGCGGGCGCGTACACGTCGGCGCTATGGCAATTCCATGGTGGTCTGCACCAACAGTCGCTGGTGGCGCCAGGGCACCTATGATCTCGCGGGCAATGTCTTCCGCCGGGATGGCGAGACCTGGGAGGTCACCAATGGTCTGCCGGACCGCATGCCCAATGGCGCGCGGGTGCCCAATGGCAATGTGCATTGGATCCGGGTGCGGCGGTTTTGGATCGATACCTATGAGGAGCAATACTGGGACCGGGTGACCACCTCGGCCACGATCAATGGCCAGCAGGTGGCCCAGACTTTCCTGAACTCGCAGGATGGCTGGCTGAGCCAAGTTGGGCTTTATTTCTCGCGCAAGGCCGCGGCGGGCGATGTGACGGTGCTCGTGACCGAGACCGCCTTCGGCATGCCGGACCTGTCCCGGGTGATTTCTCGCACGACCCTGCCGGTCCTCGACATTCAGGTGGGAGCGATTTCCACGGAAGTTGGCCTGCCGTCGCTGGTGGAAACCAAGCTACCGATCACGCCGACCTTCCTGACGGCGGGACGGCGCTACGCCATCGTGCTGGTCACTACGGGCGATCACTATGTCGCCATGACCAATACAGACAACGGGGTGGTCCAGGGCACCTTCTTCGTCTCAACCGACGGCGCGTTCTTTGCGGGCAACCTCGTCGATGACATGAAGATGCGGCTCTACTTCGCGCGCTTCGAGCGCACGCGGCTCTCGGTCGAGCTGACAGCCCTGCAGCTGGCGGGCGGCATTCTCGATCTCGATGTGCTGCATCCCGGCGTGACCCCACCTGCCTGTCGCACGGATATCGAGGTGCAGGTGAACGGGGCCTGGGTGGCGCTTGATGGTGAGGCCAATGGGCCGGACCTTTCGAGCCTGCCCCCACTTCTGCCACTCCGGGTGACGCTCACGGGCACCACGGACCTGATGCCAGGCTTTGGCTTAACCGGCTCGCAGGCTGTGGCGACGCGCCCCAAGACGGCCTTCACCTGGGTGTCAGACGCCCGCACGCTCGGCTCGCCCACAACCAGCGTCAAGGTGGTCACCGATCTGCAGCATTTTGAAGAGGCAAACCACGATTGCACCATCACCTTGCTGACAGGGGTGGGTCTCACCGGCACCGAGGCGGCCGATGTGGTCGAAGATGTGGTCTTGGCCGATGGCACGGTGCGGCGGACTTCAGTTTTCAATGTGACCTCGGTCAGCACCTATGCGGTCAAGATTGTCGGCTCGACCGTCAGCGCGGCACTGCCGTTCCTCGTCAGCGAACTGATCGAATACGCGCAAAGCTGATCGAGGCCGACCCCACCATCTCAAGGAAACACAAACCATGGCCTCCAAACCGACCCATTACCGGGTGACGGTGAACCGTCCTCTTGAATTCGCCGGTGCCCGGTTTCGACCGGGCGCGCGCTACACCGTCACCGCGGCAATCTTCGACGGCCTGTCCGCAGAGCACCCTGAGGCCATCGCCACATCCGAGCCTCTGAAGAAGGGCTGACGCCATGCTGAGGTTCGAAGACCTACGCGTGCGCGACAATCAGGATCTCGATCGGGATTTTTTCAACCGCCGCTATCGCCTGATTGCCGAAAGCCTTGGCGATCTTGATGCTCAACTGGCGCGCATTCGCGGGGCCACTGACAATCTGGTGACCCTCGGCCTGACCCGCGTGAATGAGGTCTTGGGCCCTGCGCTGGCCACAGCCACGGCCGCGGCAGAAAACGGGTTTCTGGTGGCCACATCGGCGACGCCACTCACCGTCTCGGTGGGCCTGCAGACAACCTTTGAGATCGATGGCACGCCCGCACGCGCGCTCTTTGCGCCCACGCCCTATGTCGTGCTGACACGCGATGGGGGCGGTAGCCTGAACGACTGGGCGGTGTTCCGGGTCGATGACTACACCCGCGAGAACGGCGGCCTTGCCGGCAAAATCGTGGCCGTCAACGGCGATATCGGTGCGGCAGAGCATGACGACTGGGTGATCTCGGCCAGCGCGGGGCTCGCAGCCTCGGTGATCGAAACCGCGGCCGCGGTCTCAAGCGCGCTGGCTCTGGCCCAGCAGGCAGCACAGGATGCGGCCGCGGCTGCGGATATTGCAGAAAGCGTGCTGGCCAACGGGCCGGTGTCCTCCGTGAATGGTCAGGCGGGGGAGGTGGCGCTCGGGATCGGAGATATACCAAGCCTCACGGCGCAACTGGCCAGCAAGGCGGCCAGCACCCATGGCCATACCATCGCGCAGATTTCCAACCTGCAGTCCACATTGGCTGCGCTGCAGGGTCGGATCGATCTGGTCGATGGCGGCACATATTGATGGAGGCAGGCATGATGCGATCCGCCCTGACAGAGATCAGCGCAAAGCTGGCGATCACCGATGTGCGTGATGTGCAGGTGACAGATGTCGTTGAGGACGGGGTGGGCGGGTTTGTCCGTGCGCTCCGGGTCTTCGGAGAACCCAACACATCTGCAGGCCCGGCGCTGATCCTCGAAGTTCAAATCCAGTCGGGCACGAAGACCGACCTCGATATCACGACACCGACATTGTCGTTCTGAGCCTCGGCCGGCGGCGCCTTCCACACATCCGAGTTTCCTCCTGTGCCGCTGACGTCTGCGCGGGAGGTCGGCTATTCAAGGAGACCTTCTCATGTCCGACCCGAGTTTCGGGATTTCCATCGCGCGGATTGACACCGAGCCGCGTCCGCCCGTCTGGAGCGATATGTCCGTTGTCGGCATCATCGGAACAGCCCCTGAGGCCGATGCGGCGGTGTTTCCCGCCGACACCCCGGTCTTTCTCTATTCCGACGATGCCACCAAGCTGACAGCGCTTGGCGCCACCGGCACGTTGCGGGACGCGGTGACGCTGATCAACGCGCAGCTCGGCGACTTCCAGGTGGCCGCCAAGGTGGTCATAGTCCGGGTCGAAGACGGGATCGATACCGATGCCACCCTCGCCAATATTGTGGGCGATGGGGTCTCCACCGGCCTGCAGGCGTTCATTGCCGCGGGTCCCGAGCTGGGCATCATCCCACGCCTGATCTGCGCCCCAGGATTTACCAGCCAGCGCAGTATCGGTGAGGCCAATCCGGTCTGTGCAGCCCTGCCAGCCATCTGTGAAAAACTCCTCGCTCATGCGGTCGTTGACGGTCCAGCAACCACCGAACAGGACGCGATCGATTGGCGCGAGACGATTGCGTCGCAGCGACTGATCCCGGTCGACCCCGCAGTCAAAGTGTTTGAGGATGGCGTGTCCGTTGTTCAGCCGCTGTCACCGGCCGTGATCGGCATCGGCGTGCGTCGCGATCATGAAAAGCAGGGCCGCCCCTTCCACAGCTGGGCCAACCAGCCGGTGCAGGGCATTGTCGGGCCGTCGCGTCCGATCAACTTCTCGCTCACCGATGGCGCCACAGAGGGGCAACGGCTCTTGTCGGCAAATATTGGCGTGCTCTTGCGCGGTGAGATGGGTGTGGAGAGCGCCATCGGCCAAGGTGGCTTCATCTTCGTGGGCACGGACAACGCAGGTGAGGACGACCTCTGGCGGTTTTACAATGTCTCCCGCGGGCGCGACTTCATCCACCTGATGCTGCTCAGGACCCTGCGGTTTTATCTCGGGCGGTTCAATGTCACGGGCCAGACCGTGCAGGCGATCCTGAACACGATGGAAACCGGCCTGCGCAACCTCAAGGCCGATGGCGACATCCTGGGCTTCGAGATCAAGTTCACGCGAGATCAGAACACGCCCGAGGAACTGCGCCAGGGCCGTTTCACCGTCACCTTCGCCGCCGAAGAGGCCCCGGTGCTGCGCTATCTGGGCGTTCAATCTGCGCGCTATCGCCCGGCGCTTGATGCGCTGCTCGATGATCTGCTGGCGCAGGTCGGCACCATCACCGGATAAGGGGGAAAGATCATGAGCACTATCTACGTCATGGAGGCTGCAAACCTCTTTTGCGGCGATGAAAACCCCACGGCCTCGAAGCACCTGACGCTGACCGAGTTGCAGCTGCCGAACCTGCAGGAAATCACCCAAGACCACCACCCTGGCGGCTCGCGCATGCAGATCGAGGTGGCCCTCGGCATTCAGAAGCTCGAGGCCAGCTTCAAGCTGGCGGGCTGGGATCCAGACTTGCTGACGCAGTTTGGGCTGGGTGCCACGGCGCGCAAGAAGTTCACCGCCTATGGCTCGGTGCGTGACAAGCGCAGCGGCGTGGCCATTGAAGCCAAGGCGGTGCTGGAGGGCCGTCTGGGCACCGCCAACCCAGAGGCGTTCCAGCGCGGCGAGATGCAGGGGTTTGATTACGCCATCAACGAAATCCTGCATTACGAGCTCTATTTCGAGGGGGCCGAGAAATACTACTGGGACTTCTTCACCACCGACTGGCGGGTGAATGGCGTGTCGCAAAACGCAGATGAGCGCGCGATCCTGCGCATCCCGAACGGTTTTTGAGGTGACCCATGTCTGATGCAGCAAAACAAAAGACCGTTTCCCTGTCCGTGCCGGTGACGTTCGAGGGCCGCGAGATCACCGAGATCCGCATCACCAAGCCCAAGGTCAAAGACCTCAAGCGGATGAATGCCGCGCTCGACGGCATCACCGATCGTCTGGACCAGGGCATTGTCATGGCCTCAGCTTTGACGGGCTATCCGGTCGAGATGATCGAGGATCTCGACACTGACGACTTCACGGCGCTGTCGGAGGTGATTGCGGATTTTTTCCCAAAGGGCACGGCTTCGCCTCCTGGCGATCGGTCGTTGCCGAAGCCGCCCACTGGCTGAACACACCGCTCACGGCCTTTGAGGACATGGACTGGTCCGAGGTGGTGCTGTGGCACGCCGAGGCCCGTCGCCTCGCGCGAGCTGCGAAGATGAGGTGACGCATGTCGACGCTCACATCCCAACTGGTGATCGAACTGCTGGACCGGGTGACGACCCCGGCGCGTCGGGCGGCCAATGCGCTGGCGGGCATTTCGAATACGGTCCGCGAGACCAATGGCCAGCCCATCACATTTGGGGACCGGCTGAACGCGGCCATAACCCGCAACAACCGCGCGCTGGCGGATGCGCGTGGTGGGCTGGTCGACGCGGTGGCCAGTTTTTACGCCTTGCGCGGTGCGATTGGCGCGCCGATCGAGGCCGCCTCAGCTTTTGAAAGCGCCATGGCCGATGTGGCCAAGGTGGTGGACTTTCCGTCACCGGAGGCCTTTGCACAGTTCCAGCAGGACCTCTTTGCGCTCTCGCGCGATATTCCCATCGCGGTGACAGGTCTGGCGGATATTGCTGCGGCGGCTGGACAGGCCGGGATTGCGGGGCAAGACCTGGTCCGGTTCACGGATGCGGCCGCCCGAATTGGCGTGGCCTTTGATATCAGCGCTGAGCAGGCCGGTGGGTCGATGGCCAACCTGATGACAGCGCTTGGGCTGACGATCGACGAGACAGTGTCGCTCGCGGATGCGATGAACCATCTGTCCAACAGCCAGGCCTCGAGTGCGGCGGACATTCTCGATGTGGTCCAGCGCGTGGGCGCACAAGCGACCATGTTCGGCTTCACTGCGGAGGAAACCTCGGCCTTTGCCTCGGCGATGCTGGCTGCGGGCGCGCAAAGCGAGGTAGCGGCGACGAGTTTCCGCAATATGGGGGCGGCGCTGACGCGAGGGTCTGCGGCAACGCGCGGGCAGCGCGAGGCCCTGCGCGAACTTGGGCTTGATGCGGAAGACACTGCGCGCTCCATGCAGGAAAACGCGGTTGAGACCACGATCGATGTGCTGCGCCGCATTGGTCAGTTGCCAGCCGAGCAGCGCGCGGCAATCTCAAGCCAGCTCTTTGGCAAAGAGGCCCGGGCGCTCGGGCCTTTGCTGACCAACCTCGGTTTGGTCGAGGAGACGCTCGGCATGGTTGGGGATCGCGCAACATATGCGGGGTCTGCTTTTGCGGAGTTTGAGGCGCGCAACAACACGTTCCAGGCCAATATGCAGCGGTTCCAGAATGTTCTGACCGAGCTGCAGATCAATATCGGCAATGCGCTGATGCCCGCCATTACGCAGCTTACTGAGGCCATCACGCCGCTGATCACTCGGCTGGCTGATCTCGCAGGGGCGTATCCGGAGGTGACGCTGGCGGTGGTGGGGACGACCGCGGCGGTGATTGCCTTCAAAGGCGCCATGGCGGCGCTGAGCTTTGCGGGGCTTCTGGGGCGTGGGGGTGTTCTGTCGCTGATCGCGGCAGGGTATAACAGCATTGGACGCGCGGCGATTGGCGCGCGCGCAGCGGCCAGGTCCATGATCGGATTGCAGACTGCGTTGGCGGCCATGTCCGGACAGCCGCTCGGGACGCTGGGGCGCTTGCGGGCCGGGCTGACCGGGATCGCGCTGGCCGTCCCGGGCGTTGGCGCGTTGTCGTCTGGCATTGCCGCCATCGGCGCAGCCGTGGCCACGATCTCCGCTCCGGTCTGGGGCGCTTTTGCCGTGGCGGCCGCCGCAGTGGCCGCAGCTGGCCTTGCCCTCTGGCGGTATTGGGATCGGATCAGTGCGATCTTCGTCGGTGTGGGACAAGCCATCGGGGAAGCGTTGCAGCCGGGGCTGGACTGGGTTGGCGAAAAGCTGTCTTTTCTGACCCCGCTGGTCGATGGATTTGGGGCTGCTTGGGATTGGGTACGTGAGTGGCTTTCAGGCCTTGGCGCGTTGCTGTCGGGCCTCTTCACGCGCGAAACCCTGTCCGAGGAAGACATCGCCCGGATCACGGAACGGGCGCGGGAGGTGACCGAAAACATCATCGGCTGGTTTGCGGGTCTGCCTGAACGGCTTGGTGAGGCCTCAAGCGACCTGGTCGCGGCGGGCCGCGCTCTGATCCAATCGATCTGGGACGGGGCCGTGGAGCGTTTTGGTGCCTTCATCGACTGGGTCGCAGGCATTCCAGGGCGCATCGTGGACGCCATCGGCAGCATTGATCTGTCCAGCCTGATCAGCTTCGGCGAACCGCCGCGCTGGCTGCGCTGGATGATGGGGGAAGAGGAGGTCACGCCGCCAGAGATCCCGACGCCGCCAAGGCAGGCGGAATTTGACAGCCTGCCTGCAGACCAGCGCTCCGCAGCTGAGACGCTGGCGACGGCCCGTGCGGCCGGCGATTTGCCGACGCCGGGCTATCTCAACGACCTGTCAGAATATGCGGGTCAGCTTCGCGATGAGATGTCCGGCGTTCAGGCGCAGATTGACCAGATCGATCAAAATGGGCCGATGGGCCAGACACTGGTCGCACCCTTGCAGGCCGAGCTGCGCCGGCTGCAAGAGGAGCTGGTGTCTGTCGAGGCCGAGCTGCAAACGGGCCGTGAGCGCGCGGACGAGGTGACCGAGGCACTTCGGCTGCTTGGCGAGACCGAAGCCGAGCCGGAGATTAACACCGCGTCAATCGACCGGGCGCTTGATCGGGTTCGAGCACTCCGCGCTGAAATGGCTGCTGCTGAAGGTGGTGTGGCAGCCCCACAAGCGCCGGTGCCGCAGATTGATGGTGCCCGTGCGGACGGCGGCCCGATCAGCCGGGAGGGCACCTATCTGGTGGGGGAGGAGGGACCAGAACTGGTCACGCCGTCGCGGTCCGGGTTTGTGAACACCTTCGGGGAGATCGCCGCGGTCGTCACGGCTCTGAACAAACTGCCCGGCATCCTGCTGGCCATAAACGGTGCCGGGCCAGACTTGATCACTGCGCCGGCGCACAATGCGGCGCGCGACGTAAGCAAGGGGACGCAACAGCCTGGTCCGCCTGAAGGGGATGTGACTGTGCTTGCGCCCAGACCCAAGCTGACGCCTCCGGACCCGATCGTTGTTCCAGCGCCTGAGGTGCAACCCGCCGAGCACGTTACGCTGCCTATGCCAGAGGTGCTGACACCAGAACTTATCCCGGTGCCCGATGTGCAGGTGCCGGCGCCGCTGGTCAGACCGCCGGAGGCAGTTGCGGTACCGGCGCCGGAGTTGGAGGTTCAAGAGACGCTTGTAACGCCACCGCCAAGGATCGTTCGGGAAAGCCCCGGTTTGCCCTCCGTGCAGGTGGCGGATGATACGGTCACCGATCATCGGAAAATGTCAGACCCTTCCCTGGAAGAAACGGGCACAGCGCCCGCCACATCGAGGACCGAGGGCAAACCCAAAGTGATGAGCGCCACCTTCGAGGTGTCGATCAACGTCACCCCAACAATCCACACGACGGAGCGCGTGGACCCCGCGCAGCTCTCGCGTGAAATTGGTGCGCAGATGCGCAGCGAATTGCGGGAGGCGTTCCGCGGTGTCTTTGCGGACACGGGCATGAGGTTTGCGTGATGCTGATGATGCTGGGGCCGGTGCAGTTTGAGGTGATCCCCTTCAACACGAACACCTACGGCCACGACCACACGGCCGGCTTTGCCGAAAAGCCGGTTCTTGGGACCCGGCCGCCGCTTGAGTTCGTTGGCGAAGGTCCGGAAAGCTGGACCATCCAGGCCAAACTTTATCCGGAGAAGTTTGGCGGATTGGGGCAGTTGCAGACGCTCTATCAGGCGCGCGCCTCGGGGCGTCCGCAATATCTGATGCGGGGTGACGGCGCGGTAATGGGCTGGGTCGTCATCCTCGATGTGAAAGAGAAGTCTACCTATCTCGATCCCAAGGGCGTCGGCAAAGTCATCGATGTCGACATCAGCGTCAAACGCTGTGACGCGCCGTCCTCTGGCAGTTTCTTTTCGCTGCTCGCGGACATCTTCTTGTGGGCTACGCGATGACCGATGTGAGTGAAACTGTGACTATAGAGGGCGAGGGCCTGACGGTCTCTCTGATCGTCTGGCGACGGTTCCATTGGCCGATGCCCGGTCTGGTGGAGCAAATTTACGATCTGAACCTCGGGCTGGCCGATCTTGGCCAGACCCTGCCAGTTGGGACCCGCTTTGAGATGCCGATCCCGATCCCACGCGCGCAGCAGGTGCTGGACCCGATCCGGCTTTGGTAAGGATGCGCCTCCATGTCCAAACGCGCGGTGTTCAGTGTGACGGTGGCGGGGAGCAATATCACGACGGCGCTCCTGCCGGTGCTGATCGGCCTGCGGGTCTCGGACAAGGTGGGCACCCATACCGACAGCGCCGACCTGGAGATCGACGACACGGAGGCCCGGATCATCCTGCCGCGGAAAGGCGCGGATGTCGTGATTGCGCTTGGCTGGGAAAGCGATGGCATGCGGGTGGTGTTTCGCGGCACCGTGGATGAGGTGAAATCTTCCGGCAGCCGGGGTGGGGGGCGCCGGTTGATGATCGTGGCCAAAGGCATGGATACAACCGGTCCCGCCAAGGAAGGCCAGCAACGTCACTGGGACAACCAGACCATCGAGACGATCCTGGGCGATGCCGCACGTCATGCAGGCATCGCACGTGTTGAGGTAGACCCAGACCTGCGAGAATTGCGCCGCGCCTATTTTGAGATGCGTGACGAAAGTTTTATCGCCATGGGCGAGCGGCTGGCCCGAGAAGTGGGCGGCAACTTCCGGATTGCTGGCGATACCGCGATCCTCTCCAAGCGCAACGGCAGCTATCAAGCCTTCGTGCTGGCACGCTGGGGGGATAATCTGCAGAGCTGGGACATTGCCCCGCAGCTAGGGCGACCTCAGTTTAGCACGGTCCGCGCAAGATGGTATGACATGGTTGCGGCGCGGTGGGAGCTGGTCGAGCGCGCCACGGGTTTGGACGTGCGCGCGCTGCATGCGTTTCGCTTTGCCAAACCGGATGCGGTCGAGACTTCCCAGCAGACTGACAGCGATGCCGCGACCGCCGAGCGAGACGCGGGCGAGGGCACGGTCACGATCGAGGGTGATCCCGCCGCCATCCCTGACGGTTTGTGCATCATCACGGGCACGCGGCCCGGTGTCGATGGCGCCTACCGCATTGAAGCGGTCACGCACACGCTGACCCGCGCGGGCGGCTTTGTCACCACGCTGGAGCTGAAACAGCCCCAAGACGGCGCGGGCGCTGATGCGCAGACGGAAGGCACAACCCCAGTGGCACCAAGCGCAAACGTGCCGCCCATTATCGATCCGGATGCAACCGGGCCGCTCTGAGACCAAGGAGGCAGGGATATGCCGGACGACAGTTTTATCGAAACCATCAACCACCTCTTCGGCGGGGCTATTACCACCCTGATCGGCGCCTTCACGGGTCGGCTTATGTGGCATTCTGGCGAGGTGAAGCTGGGCAACCGCAAGTTTTTCGGCAAGGAACTCCTCTGGGAAATCCCGGTTGCTGTGGGCATGGCGCTCATCGGCGATGCGGCGGCAAATTACATCGGCCTGACCCAGCCGGTCTCTACCGGGTTCGTGGCCACGCTCGCCTATCTCGGCCCCCGCGGCGCCGAAAGTCTGCTCTGCGCCTGGATCGGTCGCAAGAAATAAAACCCGCCCAACATCGATCGCCTGATCACACGCTGTCCTCTGGGGCGGCGTTTTCTTTTGCAAGGAGGCCAATATGACCCCTTTTGAAATCGCCCAATCCTACATCGGCACCACCGAGGGCCCGGGGCCTGAAGACAATCCTGTCGTCATGGATATGTATGCCTCGGTCGGCCATGACTGGGTCGAGCATGACTCTGTGGCCTGGTGCGCGGCTTTCGTGGGCCACTGCTTTGAACGAGCCGGGCTGCGCTCCACCCGACGTCTCAACGCGCGGTCCTATCTCGAGTGGGGCATTCCGGTTGATCTGGTCGATGCGCAGGCTGGCGACATCGTGGTCTTCTCGCGGGGGTCGAAAGCCTGGCAGGGCCATGTCGGCTTCTTCGTGAAAAGGTCCGGGACCATGATTGAGGTTCTGGGTGGCAACCAGTCCGATGCCGTCAATATCCAGCGCTATGCGAAATCGAGGCTGCTCGGGGTGCGGCGCGCGGGCAATGTGGCCCCGGCAGTCACGCTTTCGGTCCGTGAGGTGCAAGCACGCCTCAAGGTGCTTGGCTATCACGAGGTGGCCCAGGTTGACGGCCAGATCGGGCCTCGCACCCGTGCGGCGATCCTGGCGTTTCGCGATGACAATGGTTTGCCGCTGGTTCCGATTATCGATGTGGCGCTCACGGAGGCATTGGCCAAATCTGAGCCCCGAGGAGTTCATCCAGACCGTGCAGCCGGTGTGCCCGAGAGCAGCCGGATCGTCACGGCGGCAAATGCTCAGGTGGGGCTTGGCGTTCTCGGTGCTGCCGGATCTGTGGCCGCGCAGATTGCGCCGGCGCTGACCGAGGCGGAAGAGGCGCGTGATACCGCCGAACGGGTTCTGGATCTGGTCGGGCTGACGGGTGCAGTGCAAGCAGCCTTGCCTTGGATCGGGGCTGCCGTGTTCATCGGCGTCATCTTCTACGCCCTGAAAGCCCGCAACGCACGGATCGAGGATCATCGCAGCGGGAAGACCCCGTGATGTGGGTCTTGATCGTTTCGATGTGCATGTCGATCGGCGAGGCTCCGGCCTGCGTATCCGAAATCTATCCGGTGGCGTTGCGCACATTTGCCGAGTGCGAGGACGCGGCTGTCATATCCCATGATCACATCCGGGCTGCAGCGGACGCTGACAATATCGTCGTGGTGTCGCTCGAAACCCACTGCTTCAGAACGGTGGGCCAGCCCATCTCAGTGGAGGGCCATGAATGATCTCGATCCTGACTACCATCTTTTCCGGGATCGGTCGCAAGGCGGCTCTGTGGGGCGCGATCGCCGTCGCAATTGGCGCGGCCCTCTGGATCGCGTTTCGGCGGGGTCGTCTGGAAGCGGAGGCCGAATTCCTGATCCGCCGGGCCGATTCCCGGGTCCAATCCCTGCAAACAGCAAAGGAGGTGTCGAATGAGGTGCAAAACGCTGATCGCGCTGATCTTCAGCGCCGCCTTGACCGCTGGATGCGCGATTGACCCGACGCGGGATCGCGATGCCTGCGATTGGGCTGCCCCAATCAGACCTTCCCGCGCGGACGTGCTGTCTGAGGGCACGTTGGCCCAGATCGTCACCCATAATGAAATCGGTGCGCGCCTCTGCGGTTGGCGGCCCTGATCCGCAAAATCTTGGAGGTGATCCGTGGACGGGACCAAGTATGACCTGAGCCCGGACGCCTGGTCCATGGTGGCTTTCAACGCTTCCGCCGCGCTGGTGGTGCCGCCGATTGGTGCCCGGATCTGGGGCCAGGTGGCACCGGAGGATGAACCGCCTGCCGACGGCGGATTTGTGATCCGGGGGATGCGCCTCATTCGGGGGATCGCGCCCTTTGAGGCGCTTTGGCTGCGCGCGGACACCGCGCCTGCAACCGTCACCGTTTACCAAGGAAACAGCATGTCTGGCGTCGTTTACTTCGGAAAATCGCCGTTTCGATTGCGCGGCCAAGGCCCCGTTGAAATCGAGGTGCCGTATGTGCCCCAGGTCCTCGATGGTGGGGCACCGTACACCGATTACGCCGGCCTTGCCGTCATCGACTGCGGTGGGGCTGCTGCTGACCCCAATCTTCGTACCATTGATGGCCGCATTCAGGGAGAAACCCCATGACTTCAACTGTCTTTGCCAAAATCCAGATGCGCCGCGGCACCGCGGCAGAATGGGCCGCCGCCAATCCGATCTTGGCCGAGGGCGAATTTGCCTTCGAGATCGATACGGGCATCACCAAGGTCGGCGACGGCGCCTCGGATTATGCAACTCTGCCGGCCTATGCGACCTACAGCCAGATGCTGGTGGCGCAAGAAGCGATCGAAGCGGGGCAGGCACAGCTTGCCACCTTCAACAGCCAACTGACGGCGGCGCAGAATGCGGCGACCACCTCTGTGGCCAAAGCGTCCGAAGCCTTAGTCTCGGCTGGCAATGCCAAGGGGTCGGAAGATGCGGCGGAAGTGAGCGCATCGCAGGCGGCTCAGAGCGCAATTGATGCGGCGGCGTCTGCGGCGCAGGCGGCTGGATCCGAGACCAATGCCGCGGGGTCTGAACAGGCAGCTGCAGCTTCCCAAGCGGCGGCTTTGTCGAGTGAACAAGCTGCGGCCCAAAGTGAAGTCAACGCCGCTGAAAGCGAAACCATCGCCTCGGCCGCTGCCGCCGTTGTTCAGCCGCTTGCCGAGGAAATCGAAGTGATCGCGACCAACATCGGCACCGTGCAGGACGCGGCTGGACCGCTCACCGACATCCAGACTGCCATTCTGGAAATGGCGACTGCCTTCGTCAATTCACAGACGCGGTATGTCTCCGCCGTCGCCTTCTCGTAAGGAGCCACGCCCGTGACAGTTGAACAGCAAGTGGATGCCCTGACGGCCTCGGTCGACAAACTGAAGGGGGCTGTGGTCTCGAAGAAGGCCACCCTTGATGCCTCGGTTGCCGACGCGCAGTCAGCGACCGCGCAGGCGCAGGCCGCCAAGGCGAATGCGCTTTCTGCCCGCGATCAGGCTGGGGCTTTCAAGGATGCGGCGTATAGCGCGGCGCAGTCTGCCGCCTCGGCTGTCGCCTATCAGGATCTTTCTGCGATTGCGCTTACCAAGGCTGTCACGGCCGTCGATGTGTTCATCTATGACACATCGAAAGACAGTGACGGTGGCGCCTGGCGGCATCGTTGCGCAGGCACAAGCTGGTATCGGGAGCCCTTGAATACCGCGACGCGGGGCGCGCGGCGGGAGTTTCCGGCGGTGGCGATCATCGTGGTCGAAGTCGGCGTCGTGCGCATTTATGATGCTGATGATCCTGCGATCCCGATGTGGATGGTCTTTGAGGGCGGTTACAACAACATCGTTGCCCTCGGGAGCGGGTATTTCTTCACCTCGGCCTGCGCAAAGAACGGCGTTCTCGCAGTGGGTCATGCCGATGGCGCGCGCGCTGGTCTCGATGTGGTGAGCTTCATCGCCGATGCAGGCAAGCATTATGGAACCACGGAGCACCCGCTCAATGTAGCCTATGGCAGCTCAGCCTATAAGGGAAACATCGCCCAGCGAAACGCAGCGCTTGGCAATGTCTATGTCGGCAATATCGGCCTGATCGCCAACAATACGGTGAACGACGTCGCCATGACAGTTTTGCCTGGGGCAGCCGTGGATCCGGCAACGCGCCTTCCCGCACCAACCATTGCCGTTGCCGTCGGTCGCTATGGCCTACCCGGAGGAGGTGTAAGCATTATCGATGGCCCCGCGGGCATCGGCACGGTGGTTGATATTCCGACCCATCAATCCGCGGCGGGTGGCTATGAATGCAAGACGGTCGAGTTTGGGCCGCATGGCGAACTTCTGATGAACGCGGCCTATAACGGCAGCAATGCGACGGAGAACGTGTTCGAGACCCTGCCCATCACCGATCTGCCAGAAAACAATATTCACCCGACCGCACGATCCTACGGTTTGACCACGCCAGCGCTCACGCCTGGCACTTCAGCGGCCGTGCTGTCGGCAGGTGAAGAACTTTTCATGGGCGACGGGCGTTTGGCCATTCCGCAGCGGGCCATGTACTGGAGCCATCTGGCGCTTGTTCATGAAAACAAAGCCGACAAGACAAAGGGGATGGTCGCCTACATTGGGCACGATTTCAACACGGGCTGGCAAGTGGGTGACAGCCGCCTTGCCGCCCTATGCGGCACGGACGGCACCGATCTTACTCAGGAAAACTTGGTCACAAATGGCACATTTGCAGACCTGAGTGGATGGAACACCGGTGACTGGGTGGCTACTGGCTCCGCTGTAACGGTCGATAGCGCGCTTGCTTATACCAGCATCAGCCAGCTCGGCGTCTTTAAACCGAATGCGGCGTATTTCGTATCGTTTGATTATGAGGTGACGGCCGGCGGCTTGGCCTCGCGCGCCGGCAGCGGCGGGCAGTTCGGGTTTTTCGACGTCAACGCGCCTGCCGCCGGTACATGGTCTGGGCTGGTCCGTACCATCTACAATAGCGATGGAATGCTGATGTTCACCACCAAAGGAGGCGGGATCACCGGCAGCGTCACGAATGTCATTGTGCGTGAAGTCGTCGCCGATCAGGGACCAAAGCTTCAGCATCTCGATGTGAAAGGTGCCATTGCGCGAGCACCAGTGGCTGCCGGGTCTGACTTGGTTGGCTACAGCGGGTTCTCATCGATCAACTATCTTGAACAACCCTACACCGCCCATCTCGACGTGGGATCAGGCGATCTGTGCATCACGGGCTGGGTCAATCCAGTTGGCGACAATCAGGCAATCGCGTCCTACGAAAACGCCACCGATGGCCATGGTTGGACCATCGGCCGATCCACCGGGGTGCTGCGACTTTACACCGGTCGCGGCGGTCAGAACAAAGCTTACAGTTTTGGTACTTTGGCCACGGGAAACTGGCAGTTCTTCTGCGTCTTCCGAAAAGCCGGCTACTGGTTTGGTGGCGTCAATGGCGCCGTTGCGCCTGATGGCATCATTGGTGCCTTGGACAGCTTTGCAACGGGCAACGTCCTTCGGATCGGCTGGCAGAGTCTGATTTCGGGAGGCGCTTGGTCAGGGGCAATCTCTATGGTGCGGGTTTCGACCACGGCGCCAACAGCTGACCAAATCCGCAGCATCTATGACGATGAAAAAGCGCTGTTTCAGGAAAATGCAGCCTGCGCGGCGGGCGTCTTTGAAAAGAGCGCCCTCAAAGCCCTCGCGCATGATCCAGATACTGGCCTCCTGCATATCGGCGGCAATGGCGGGCGGGCGACCTACAAGGGGCTGCGGCGCGTAGCAAAATCGACAGCGCCAGTGGCGACGTCCATTGCAGCACAGAACGAAGTGATCGTGCAGCAATAACGTGCGTCAGCGCGCAATGCCCCAGCCGGAAGACTTTCAAGTTTCCGCGCCTAGGATAAAGATATGACCCTGATGAGTACAACATCAAAGCTGGCCACTTCGGTTGACCAGCTAACCGGAGAAGCAAACGTTACCAAGGCGCAGCTCGACGCCAAGGTGGTGCTGGTCGACGCGGCGGTTGTTACGACACAGGCCGAACAGACTGCAACCGAGGCAGCCCGGGACGAGGCGGCAGCACGAGCGACTGACGCTGAAACCCATCTTGCGGCCGTGAAGGCTGGTGTGACTTATCAGGGCATCAGCGCGATCTTCGCAGAGAAAGCCGTGACCGCCGTGGACGTGTTCGTCTACGATACGAGCCTCGACAGCGACGGTGGGGCATGGCGCAAGCGGTGCCAGCACACGAGCTGGTATAATGAGCCGCTGAACACCGCAGAGCGCGGGGCTCGGCGCGAGTTCCCAGCGGTTGCCGTGATAATTGCCGTCGCGGGGGATGCCATCACCATTTATGATGCAGATGACCCAATGTTGCCTATGTGGATGGTATTCCCGCGAGGCAGTACAACGCACTGGTTTGATAGCGCACAGGATGTCACATGCGTTTCGGCCCTGAATAGCGTCGTTTGCGTCGGCAGCAAATTTGACGAAGAAAACCGGGGAGGCCTACGCGTGTTCAACTTCGCATCGGACACGGGCCAACATTTTGCTGGGACATATCAATCCTACAATTGGTATTATGCTGGTGGCATTGCACAGCGGGGTATAACTGGACGCACCTACAACGGCAGCGGTAATTTGATCGTCGATAGGCGGGTCACTGATGTCACACTGGCTGCGCTCCCTGATGCGCCCATCGACCTCACGACCGGTCTGCCAGTGCCGACAATCGCTGTTTCGACACTCGGCGGGGTGTCCATCATTAAAAATAGCGGGGCGGTCGTGAACGATCTCTACGCCAGAAGTGTTTACCGCCTCGAATTTGCGGATAGCAGCTTGGTTTGGTGCCCGACATCCAACCCAGAAAACTGGTTCATCACTGACAAGATTGGCGATGTCGAGGACGGTTGGGTCTTCTCCGAGTATTTGAGGCGGGAAGATTTGATCGGAGACGACTATCCACGCGGGCCGCAGGCAACATCAGCAAACAATCGCCACGCCTATCTTGGTGACAGCATCTTCGCAACTTCCAACACGGTAGCCCCTTCAGCTGGTGTCTTCCTGTATCAGCGAGGAAGGGCAGTATCGTTCAACAAAAACGAGGGCTTGATTGCCAAGATTACATCAACCTTCAATTCCGGATGGATGCTGGGCGACATTAGAGGCGCATTCTTATCCTCGGTCGACAGCTCACCCTTGAGTGGCGGCGATGAAATCACGACAAATGGCGAATTCGAAACCGATACGGTTTGGGTAAAAGATAGCGGATGGTCGATCGAAGGCGGCCTCGCATCTTATGATGGCGCGACGTATGGCTCGCTGTCCCAGCAAAATTCTGGGATTCAGGCCGGCAAGACATATCGAGTTACGATTTCAATTGGCACCAATGCCTCCGGGGCTGGCCAATTCTTTGTTCAACTCAAAGGCGCCCAGTCTGGCCAATATAACTTCGCATCAGGCACCAGCTATACATTTTACCTGACGGCCGGCTCGAGCGGTAACGACATCGGGATCTACTCCAATTCAACATTCCCTTTCACCATCGCAAAGATATCAGTTTTAGGAGCTGACTTGGACGTATCGCCTCGGGGCGCGATGAAGTCCGCGGGACTGCTCGTTCACGGGTCGATTATTCGAGAGCAAGTGGCATCCGGGGCGGAACTCTCTGGGTATCGAGGATTTTCCGATCTCAATTTCCTGTCGCTTGAAAACACGGACGCGTTGGATACCGGTAGCGGCGACTTTTCCTACATGGGCTGGGTCTTTAATCCCAGTATTTATGATACCTTTCTAAGCCGCAGCGATGGCGCCGGGCTTGGCTGGTATCTCCAGCGCGGCAATGGTCAATTCTGGTTCTCAAGTACCGTTGGAGGAAGCATTAACGCTGGCGCAATCCCAGACACTGGGTGGTCATTTATTTGCCTCTCACAGAACAACGGCGTTGTTTCAGGCTATGTGAACGCAGCTTTGATCGGAACAGGCCTTGGCTCGGCTAATATGTCGATTCCAAACAGCGTTTTAACCTTTGGGATCAAACGCCCTGATCTTGCGGGGGCCATTGACACAATGACTGGGAAAATGGCGCTGTGGCGGTTTTCTGCGACGGCGCCGACCCCTGAGCAATTCCGAAAAATCTACGAAGATGAACGCAAGCTGTTCCAGCCCGGTGCGCAGTGCACCCTCTACGGCACGAGCGATGCGGTCACTGCGCTGGCGTACGACCCCAAGACCAACTTGCTGCACATCGGGACTTCGGCGGGCCGCTCCACCTTCGACGGCCTGCAACGTGTGGCCAACACCGAAACCCCGGTCACGACCGCCATCTCGGCGGTCAACGGCCTGATCGCGGAGCAATGGCGACATGACCGTTAGCATTTCCAAGCCGGAGCTGAACCTGCGCGAGGAGCTTGCCGCTCTGCGCGCCAAGGTCGCTGCTGGCGTCGTGCAGGAGGCCTTCTGGTTCTCTGGCGACGGCGCGACCACCACATTCGCGCTACCGCGCGGGTGGAAACCGAAGTTCGTCTATGTCGGCGGCGCGCTGAAGCGCCCCGGCACGGGTGAGGACTACACCGTCTCATACGACGGGTTCATCTGCTCGCTGTTTTTCGCGGTGGCCCCTGCCACGGTGGACGTTGGCGTGATCTGCATGCGGGAGGTCTGATCCATGACCGTTTTCATCAAGAAGGGCGACGCACCCCTGAGTCTGCGTCAGGCGACCAAGCGTGGCATGGCCCATGTTGCGGCGGAGCTGGCACAGGCGGGCGCACGGACGGGCGATGAAGAGCTGCTGCGGGTGATCCCGCACGCTGACCTCACTCTGCGGCTCGCGACCGTTGTGCAGGCTTTGGGGCACGTTTCCTACCAAGCCTATGCGTTGGGCTGGGAAGCCGACAACCTCGTGAATGGAGAACACAACCTGTTTAACCACCAGCTGGCGGCATACAGGGCGGCACAGGCGCGTCTGGCGCGGTATAAGCTGGCGGACGGTCGCCCCGAGATCACCGAGGAACTGCAGGCGATTGACCGCCTGGGCCAGCCCGTGTTCGACGAGACAAACGGGGAGCCGATGATGGAGACTGTCGTGGTGCAGGCGGCGATCGACCCGCTCCCGGCGGAGGTCGAGCAGCCCATCTACGATGAGGTGACCGGCGAGCAGACCGGTACAGAAATGGTATCCAACCCGGAAATCGTCCGGGACGAAGCCGAGCGGGCGGACGCAAGAGCGGTTGTCGATGAAACCTCCGCGGAAGTCATTGAATTTGCGAGCTCAGAAGCAGGCTTGTCGTCATGACGTCCAGGGTCTTGAACAAAAGGTCGGCCGTGCCCGGAAAGGTGCCAACAACGGCCCAGATTAATCTCGGTGAGCTGGCGATCAATACCCGCGACGGCAAGCTATTCCTCAAACGCGATAACGGAAACGGCACATTTACGATTGTCGAGATCGGGTCGCCGCAAGCGGTCGCAGCAAGTCTCGGCCTTGGTGCCCTTGCATATGGGCAAGTTGGCGACTGGACCGTCACGGCTGATGCAAGCGGCAATCTGCGGTTCTATCACGATGGCGCAGCACGGATGCGTCTTGATCCAGACGGAAATCTGATCGTGTCCGGCGACATAACTGCATTTGGGGCACCTTGATCATGGCAGTCATGGTGTCTGGGGCTTTGTCTCTCTCGAGCATCGCTACCGAATTTGGTGGCGATGCTGAGTTGCCCTTGAGTGCTTTCTATCGCGGGGCCGGTCGTGTCCCTGCCGCGGGTGCGCCCAACCTGCGGATTCCCGCGAATGGTACAATATCGTTTTCTGCATTCCGTGGCGGCGCTCTGACGGCAGTCGTCGATTGTGAAATCATCGGTGGTGGCGGGGGCGGCGGACATGGTGTGGGGGATGGCACTGCCTCGGGAAGAGCGATTTCCGGTGGTGCCACAGCGATCACATCAGCAGGCAAACAGCTGGTTTCGGCGGCAGGTGGTTTGGGCGGCTTGAACGGTCAAGCACCACGTTCTGGAAATAACGGCGAAGGGACAGCGTACGGTCCTGGTGGCATCGGAGGAAACGTCAACGCTGCCGGGAGCTCAGCGCCAAATTCATCTTATGGCGCTGGTGGAGGCGGTGGGGGCGGTGACAACCCATCGACCTATGACTCGTCCGGTGCGGGCGGGTTTGGTGGCTCGGCTGGGACTAGGCGCGCAGGCTCAATCCAGGTGGTCTACGGTGCTGTGCTGACCATCAGCATCGGCGCTGGCGGCCCCGGTTCTAATGCCGGATATCGCGGAGGCGATGGAGCTGCGGGATATGCACGCCTGACCTGGGACGAAAAAGCCGCCAGCTTTACAGCGAGCGGCTCGGTGGTTGTCGACTAGGAGGCGTAAAATGCAGTTTCTAGAGATCGACGCGTTGACGGGATATTCGGCTGCACTGGATGCCCTGACTGAAGGCCAGCGCGCGGCACTGGTGGAAATCGTATTTTGTTTCAGGCTTGGCGTCTTATCGGCCACAGCTGTGTTTAGCGACGTTGAAACCCTGCGCGAAGTCACCGGTCAGGTCCCCGACGAAATCGAGTTCGCCGTAACTTGGCGTTATGGCGTTGACCTCGAAAGCCTGTCGCACGGACAACGCGCCCGTTTCTACGTCGATGGTCACGATCCAGAACACGTGCTCCTTGGTTTCACCTATTCCCCCGTAGGGGTGCTGGAAGAATGGAAACGATATCGACGGGACCCTGATTGCAAACAGCGCCTCCTGATCGATCGGTTCGATGCCACGGGCGAAGCAAAATCGATCGGAGAGGTGGAAAGAGCTGGTGGTCCAGATCTATGGAAAGGGCCACTTGATCTGCCGGAAAAGGCCAAGCAGGCAGGGTTGCATGTCATCTACCTCGCGAAAGAAACGAAAGATCAGAGTTACTTGCGCATATTCCAATCATGACTGCCGCACCTGCAGATTTGTTCATGAAATGTTCTTGTGACGATGAGGGTGAAGTGCCATCTCACCCGAGCAAAGCCCGTTTCACCCGATCCACTCCCTTCACAACCAGTTCAGCGTCGCCGCGCGCCTCGACGTTCAGCCGCACAACCGGTTCGGTGTTTGAACTGCGCAGATTAAAGCGCCATTCGCTCATGTCGAAGCCCAACCCGTCCATTTCGTCGATGGATATTGCTTCGGGTTCAAATGCTGCTCGAACTCTCGCGATGGCGGCCTGAGGATCTTCCAACGTGAAATTGATCTCCCCTGAGGAGGGAAACGCCGCTTTTCGATCCGCGACGAGATCCGCAAGAGGACCATACCGGCTAACCAGTTCAGCAACGAGCAGCCAGGGGATCATGCCGCTGTCGCAGTTGACGAAGTCGCGAAAATAGTGATGCGCGGACATCTCACCGCCATAGACAGCGTTTTCATCACGCATGGCTTGTTTGATGAAGGCGTGACCCGTGCGGGTTTGGACAGCGCGACCGCCAGCTTTCGCTACAAGATCCTGTGTGTTCCAGATGATCCGCGGATCGTGGATGATCGTCGCACCTGGGTCTTTCGCAAGAAACGCTTCAGCTAGAAGGCCGACGACATATTCGCCGTCGATGAAGGCTCCTGTGCGATCGAAGAAGAAGCAGCGGTCAAAATCACCGTCCCACGCCAAGCCGAAATCAGCGCCAGTGTCGCGCACTGCTTCTGCGGTCGCGGGCCGATTTTCTGGAAGGAGCGGGTTTGGAATGCCCTGTGGGAAGCTGCCGTCAGGTTCGTGGAACAGACATTCGAACACCAGCGGTGCGCCAAGGTCTGCAAGCCTTTCAGCAATGGCATCAAATGTCGGTCCAGCAGTTCCATGGCCCCCATTCACTACGATTTTCAGCGGCTTCAGCGCGGAGATGTCAACAAACTGGCAAATGCGCTCTACGTATGCCGCGCGTGCCTCTTCGGCGGTGTCGTGGATCTTGCCGAGAGTAGCGCTTTTCTCGAACGCATTTTCTTCGGCCAGTTCTTTGATCCGCACCAGTCCAGTGCCTGCATCAAGTGGCGCCGAACCAGCCCGCACCATCTTCATGCCGTTGTAATCCATCGGGTTGTGTGAGGCGGTGACGCAGATCCCGCCATCGGCCCCGAAATGGGTGGTCGCGAAATACATCTCCTCTGTGCCAGAGAGCCCGAGGTCAAGCACCTCGCAACCTTGATCGATCAGACCTTGAGCGACGCTTTTTGCCAGTGTTTCAGAAGATGCTCGGACATCACGTCCGAGAAAGACTGTTTTCGCATCCAGTGCCACCGCAAAGGCAGCGCCAATCTGGTAGGCGATGTTTTCGTCCAGATCGATGCCTAGGCGGCCGCGGATGTCGTAGGCTTTGAAGCAAGTGAGATCCAAGTTAATCCGCTCCAAACAAATCGCGCGTGAAAACTTTTGCGTGCACGTCGTGTAACTCGTCAGACAGGCGGTTTGCTACGATCACGTCCGCTTCGTCTTTGAAGGCGCTAAGGTCAGTGACGACACGGGAGCCAAAAAACGTGGTCTCATCCAGCGCCGGTTCATAGACGATCACTTCTATGCCCTTCGCCTTTATTCGCTTCATGATCCCCTGGATTGATGATTGCCGAAAGTTGTCAGATCCCGCCTTCATGACCAGCCGATGGATCCCCACCACCTTCGGGTATTTCGAAATAATTTGTTCTGCCAAGAAATCTTTGCGCGTGCGGTTGGCGTCGACAATGGCCGTAATAAGGTTCTGCGGTACTGATGAATAGTTGGCGAGGAGCTGCTTGGTATCTTTGGGCAGACAGTATCCGCCGTAACCAAATGATGGGTTATTGTAGTGGCTTCCAATTCTTGGATCCAAGCCGACGCCATCAATAATTTGGCGCGCGTCTAACCCTCGAGCGATTGAATAGCTGTCTAATTCGTTAAAGAAGGCCACGCGCATCGCGAGATAGGTATTGGCAAAAAGCTTGATAGCTTCAGCTTCAGATGGCCCCGTAAACAGCATCGGAATGTCGGTCTTCTCAGCACCTTGCTTGAGTAATTGGCCAAATTCTTTTGCGCGTTCTGTGTTGTCTCCCACAATAATCCGACTGGGATTTAAATTGTCATACAGGGCGCGGCCCTCGCGCAAAAATTCGGGGCTGAAAATGATATTGGTATTGCCGGTCAGGTTACGCAACTTTTCGACGCATCCAACGGGAATTGTCGATTTGATGACAATCGTCGCATCTGGGGCATGCTGAGAAGCAACCAACGCAACTTTTTCGACAGACGAAATATCGAAATAATTGGTATTGGGATCGTAGTCTGTGGGCGTGGCAATGAGGACAATATCAGCGCCGACCAGTGCAGCCACTAAGTCTGTTGTGGCGTCAAGGTTCAGAGCGCGCGTTGAAAGGAACTCTTCTAATTCGGCGTCCAAGATAGGGCTTTTTTGCGCGTTTACCATGTCTACGCGTTCAGATGAGAGGTCAACGGCAGTGACGTCGTTATGTTGTGCGAGTAGGACTGCGTTCGAGAGGCCGACGTAACCAATACCTACAACGACAATTTTTTTGGAACTTAGATTTGTCATCCTTTGGCTCCCTGCCCACGTGCGTAGACATCTTCGTAGCGAATGATGTCGTCCTCGCCGAGGTAACTCCCGGTTTGGACCTCGATCAGGGTGAGTGGCACTTTCCCTGGGTTTTCCATCCGGTGAACTGCGCCTAGCGGGATGTAGACGGACTGGTTTTCCGAAACGAGTTTCACTTCACTATCCACAGTAACCTTCGCTGTGCCTTCGACGACGATCCAGTGTTCGGCACGGTGATGGTGGCTCTGTAGGCTTAACGCTGCGCCGGGGTGCACGACGATGCGTTTCACCTGGAAACGTGGCCCTACGACGAGGCTCTCGTACCAGCCCCAAGGGCGGTAGTCGCGAGGGAGCGTTTCGGCCTGAGGGACCGCCTTGGCCTTCAGCTCGGCCACGGCCTGTTTAACGTCTTGCGCGCGGTCCTTGTGGGCAATAAGCACAGCATCTGGCATGGCAACGGCAATTATGTCCTGAAGGCCGATGCCGACGAGCTGCTGCGCCTCGCTTGTCGCCTGAAGGAGCGTATCTTGACAGTCGAGCGCGGTTGCTGGGCCTGTTATGACGGTGCCTGTGGTGTCGCTCTCGGCCTCGCGCCAGACGGCCTGCCAGTCGCCCAAGTCGGACCACGTGCCTGCGTAGGGCACGACGGTCAGGTTCGGCGCGCGCTCCATCACAGCGTAGTCGATCGAGATGTCAGGGAGCTCGGACCACGGCGACGGGGCGAGGCGGGTGAAGCCGAGATCCTTCTCGGCTGCGTCGAAGGCAGCGTGGGTGCCGGCCAGAACCTCGGGCGCGTGGACGGAGAAAGCATCAAGGATCGTGGCGGTGGAAAAGAGGAATATCCCTGCGTTCCAAAGGTGCATGCCACCAGCCAGCAGCGTCTCGGCCTTGGCCAAATTTGGCTTTTCGACAAAGCTGCGAAGGGGTTGCGGCAGGGGCGCAAAATCGGGTGTGGGCGTCGAAAGCTCAAGCCAGCCATAGCCCGTCTCAGGGCGGTCGGGGCGAATGCCGAAGGTGACAAGCTGTCCGGCAGAAGCGGCGGGTGCGGCGGCCTGAACAGCGTCTCGAAAACGGGCTGCGGCGGGGATCACATGGTCCGAAGGCGCGACGAGCATCAGCGCGCCGGGTGCGCGGGCCTCGAGTGCCAGAGCGGCGGCACAGATGGCGGCGGCGGTATTCTTGGCGGAAGGCTCGATCAGGATATCGGCGGGGGTAATTTCAAGCGCGGCCAGTTGCTCTATCACGATGAAGCGGAAGTCAGCGGCGGTGACAATCGTCGGCGCGGCGAAGCCCGCGCCAGACAAACGTCGCGCCGAGGCCTGATATAGGCTTTCGTCGCCCGTCAGCTTGACGAATTGCTTTGGGTAGGACTTGCGCGACAAGGGCCAAAGCCGCGTGCCGGAGCCACCGCAGAGAAGGACAGGAAAAATCAATTTGGTCATTAAGCTTTCCTAGCGGCGATAGCTGTCTGCCTGATCGAGGAACCACCGGTAGGTTTCCGCAAGCCCCTGATCTAGCCCGATCTGCGCCGACCAGCCCATCTGGGCGAGTCGCGAGACATCCATCAGCTTGCGTAATGTGCCGTCGGGTTTGCTCGGGTCGGTGGCAATTAGCCCCTTGTAACCAGTTATAGCAGCGACCTTTTGAGCTAGCTCAAGGATTGAAATATCGGTGCCGGAGCCAACGTTGATATGGCTGAGCATCGGATGCGTATTCGCCTCGTACTCGGCCTTAGGCAGGTCAAGCACGAAAAGCGAGGCAGCGGCCATGTCATCCACATGCAGGAACTCGCGCCGCGGTGTGCCACTGCCCCAGATCATCACCTCTTCGGCACCTGATTGGGCTGCCTCGTGAAAGCGGCGGATCAGGGCCGGCAGGACGTGGCTATTCTCGGGGTGGAAGTTATCGCCCGGCCCGTAGAGGTTGGTCGGCATGACTGAGCGATAGTCGGTGCCGTGCTGCCGGTTGTAGCTTTCGCAAAGCTTGATGCCCGCGATCTTGGCGATGGCATAGGGTTCGTTCGTCGGTTCCAGCACGCCGGTCAGAAGCGCATCCTCGCGCATCGGCTGTGAAACGGCGCGGGGGTAGATGCAGGACGAGCCGAGCTGCAGGAGCCGCGTGACGCCTGCGGCAAAGGCTTGATGGATGACATTCGCCTCGATCATCAGGTTTTCATAGATAAATTCGGCGGGGTAGCTGTTGTTTGCGAGAATGCCGCCCACTTTGGCGGCAGCAAGGATCACCACATCGGGGCGCTCGACCTGCATAAAAGCCCGCACAGCGGCCTGATCGGTCAGGTCCAGCTCGGCATGGGAGCGTATTACGATGTTGGCTTCGCCGCGTGCCTGCAACTGCCGTAGGATTGCTCCCCCAACCATGCCACGGTGACCTGCGAGGTATATCTTGCGCATCGCCTTAGCCCTCGATCGAAATGGGTAGGTCCAGCCCATGTTCGCGCAAAAGACGTGTGCGACGCGCATTTTGCAGGTCATGGGCGACCATTTCGGCGCACATCTCTTGCACGGTAATCTCGGGCGTCCAGCCAAGTTTTGCCTTGGCCTTGGAAGGATCACCGAGCAGCGTCTCGACCTCGGCAGGGCGGAAATAGCGTGTGTCGATGCGCACGATCACATCACCAACCGAAAGCGCGGGCGCCGCGTCGCCCTCGATTGCCGCGACGATGCCGATCTCGTCTAAACCTTTGCCCTCAAAACGCAGCGTGATGCCCAGCTCGGCGGCTGACCATTCAATGAACTGGCGCACCGAATATTGCACGCCCGTCGCGATTACAAAATCATCGGGCGTGTCTTGTTGCAGCATCATCCACTGCATTCGGACATAATCCTTGGCGTGGCCCCAGTCGCGCAGGGCGTCGATATTGCCCATGTAGAGGCAGGGTTCCAACCCCTGCGCGATGTTTGCCAGACCGCGGGTTATTTTCCGGGTCACAAAGGTTTCACCCCGGCGAGGGCTCTCGTGGTTAAAGAGGATGCCGTTGCAGGCAAACATACCATAGGCCTCACGGTAGTTCACCGTGATCCAGTAGGCATACATCTTGGCCACCGCATAGGGGCTGCGCGGGTGGAATGGCGTGGTCTCTGTCTGGGGGATTTCCTGCACGAGGCCATAAAGCTCCGAGGTCGAGGCCTGATAGAAGCGGGTTTTCTTTTCTAGCCCCAGAAAGCGGATCGCTTCGAGTAGGCGCAGTGTGCCGGTAGCATCGACATCGGCGGTGTATTCAGGGGCCTCAAAACTAACAGCCACATGTGATTGAGCGCCGAGGTTGTAGACTTCGTCTGGCTGCACCTCAGACAGGATCCGCGTCAGATTCGAACTATCGGTCAGATCGCCGTAATGGAGCTTGAGTTGCGGGTTGGGATTGTGCGGATCTTCGTAAATTTGGTCGATCCGCTGTGTGTTGAAAAGCGAGGCGCGCCGCTTGATGCCATGCACCTCATAGCCTTTTTCGAGTAGTAACTCAGCGAGGTAGGAGCCGTCCTGCCCGGTGATGCCGGTAATTAATGCTGTCTTCATCATGTGGTGTTTCTCACGTTGTCAGGAATTATAGCAGTTTGGTTCATTGTCGATCCTTAGGTGTTGACGATGCGCCAGACCTGCCTGCACCAGCAGAGCGAGAGAAGTTGCTATCAGGCGTTTGTGCCTTCATCCGCTCACGCAGGGTCAGGCAAGAAGGTGAGCCTTCTTCAAAACAAAGAATGTAGTTGGAGCTTGATCAGCCGTGAGCCATATCCGAAAGCAACTTCGTGAAATAGTCCACCGTCCAGCCCAGTCCTTGGTCAAGAGCGACAGTCGGCTCCCAATCGAGGGTCTTCTTCGCCAGCGAGATATCAGGACGACGCTGCTTGGGGTCGTCCTGCGGCAGGTCCTGAAACACGATCTTGGACGATGAACCCGTTGATTGAATGACCTTCTCAGCCAACTCCAACATCGTGAATTCGCCTGGATTGCCGAGATTGACGGGACCCGTCACAGAGGTAGCGCTCTCCATCAGCCTGATGAAACCATCAACCAGATCATCCACATAGCAGAAAGACCGTGTCTGCGATCCATCCCCATAAATCGTGATCGGCTCACCGCGTAGCGCCTGTACAATAAAGTTCGAAACCACCCGTCCGTCGGCATGGTGCATTCGTGGCCCATAGGTATTGAAGATCCTCGCTACCTTGATTTCCAGTCCATGTTGCCTGTGATAATCGAAAAACAAGGTCTCGGCGCAGCGCTTGCCCTCGTCGTAGCACGAACGCGGCCCGATCGGGTTGACGTGGCCCCAGTAATCCTCCGGCTGCGGATGAACGCTCGGGTCGCCGTAGACCTCGCTGGTTGACGCCTGGAAAATCTTTGCCCTGAGCCGCTTGGCCAGCCCCAGCATATTGATCGCGCCATGCACCGAGGTTTTCGTCGTTTGGACCGGATCGTGCTGGTAGTGAACGGGAGAGGCGGGGCAGGCCAAATTGTAGATCTCGTCAACCTCGATATAGAGAGGAAAGGTCACGTCATGCCGCATGAATTCGAAGCGGGGGTGATTGTGCAAGTGATCTATGTTGCGCTTGGTGCCGGTGAACAGGTTGTCGACGCAGAGCACCTCGTGGCCCTGCTCCAGCAACCTGTCGATGAGGTGAGAGCCGATGAAGCCGGCACCACCGGTCACAAGGATGCGTTTTCGGTTGTCATACACACGAGCCAAATTGTTCTTCCTCTTGTTGCCAGCCTAGGCTGGTTTTCTATGATGCATCGCACGAACCGTCTGCTCCGGTTTCGGAGCCGGCGAATGGTCGCACGTTTGCACGCCGGCTTTGTGGATCCAACGGATCACCCGACGCGCATGGGTATTGTGCGCGCGAGACGGTGCGCCGGCAATTCTATGATCCGATAGGTGACATAGGCAAAACCCAGCGCAACACCGACTCCCAGGCCCACGAGCGCGATCTTCTCGACCGGGGTCGAAACGTGATGCGACAAGACGTTGATGACCACTGCGCCACTCAGACCGTGAAACAGATAGAGTGAATAGGAGATGATCCCCGCCTGATGTAGTCCGGGCAACCGCACGTGGCCCAGGAAGTGGATCAGCGGAAGTGCGAGCACGATGACAACAAAGGCCTTGGGGTTGCCGTAGAGAAGGAACGCCGAAAAGATGACCAACCATACCAACAGTTGCGGTGAACGGATCTTGCCACTTTGGAACAAGTCATAAAGGATTCCGGCAAGGAACAATGGCATCCAGACTGGCAGAAAGGCATTGCTTTCGAAAACCAAACCGGGGATCAGCAATACGACTACCGTTGCGCCGCGCAGCGTGGTACCGGCGGACAGGAGCGGGAAGGCAAGGGAAAGCAACAGCTAGTATTGAAACTCGATTGCCAGGGTCCAGAATACCGGGCTGATCCACTCCACCCCGTCGAGTGCCGCCACCCCACGAAGTGAAACGATTAGGTTGATGTCCTTCATATTAGACACGAGCTTCCCCGTGGGAATCGGCCCTTCCAGGGCAATTCGACAAAGTATTCATCTCTGCGCAAAGACCTCCGCGTCGCCCACGGCCTTCCACATGATCCGTCGGAACCGGCGCCATCCGAGCACGGGCCCGACGGCATCTTGACCCCAACCCAAGGTCGCGATGCCTCGTCATCCTGCCGCGACTTCATAGAGTTCGATCGAACGTCTTGCGATGTCGGACCACGAGAAGTGGCGGTCAACGCAGGCGCGGCCGCGGTCCCCCATCGCCCGGAGCTCCGCCCGCCCCTTGCTCATCGCCTCCTGCAGGGCCCCCGCGATGCCATCGACCGAGACCGGAACCCACCAGCCGCAGCTTTCGGTCTCCAGGATCCGCCAGGGCGCCCCGTGGGTGGTGACGACCGGACATCCATGCGCGAGCGCCTCGGCCACGACAATGCCGAAGTTCTCGGTGTAGGTCGGCAGCACCAGCACATCCGCGCGGGCGAGTTCGGCCAGCTTGTCGCCGCCTTCGACCGCCCCGAGAAACCTGACCTCGGGCCCGAGGCCGAGCCGTTTCACGACGTTGTCGAGGTCGGCCTTGTAGCCGTTCTCGTCCGGGCCCGCGATGTGAAGCCGCCAACCCTCCGGTCGCAGCCGCGCCCAGGCCTCCAGCAGCAGCGGAATGCCCTTCGTCGGGTTGAGGCGCGACATGTACAGACACGTCCGGTCCGCGGGGCCGGTCTTGCGCGCCGTTTCGACCTCGTCCCAGGGCGGGAGCGAAATCCCGTTCGGAATGATCCGGACCGGAGGGCGTAGCCCGAGGCTTCGGAAGCCCTCCGCCTCCGCCTCGGCGGTCGCGTGCAGCGCCGAGGCGCGGTTCACCGACCGTCGCTGGTAGGTCCACCAGGCCAGGCGCTTGCGCACCGGCTTGTGGTTGAACGCCCAGGGGGTCAGCATGCCGCGAGCGCTCAGGATCCGCGCCGCGCCCTGCGTCTCGGCCAGCGTCATCAGCTTGAGGTGGTGCGGGCGCCAGATCCCGTTGTCGTGCAGGACGTCCACTTTGCCGAACGCGCGCCACGCGGCTTCCGCGGGGCCGTCCAGAAGGTGCAGACGGGTCGCGCCCTTGAGCAGCGGGCTCTGGGTCGCCGACCCGTCCGGGGCCCAGAGCCCGACATCCATCCCGAGATCCGCCAACGCGGTCGCCAACTGAGGAACGGACCGGGCCGGCCCGCCGAAATCGGGCTGGAAACTGAGGGCCGACAGGAGAATTCTCATCTTCGCCGCCCGTCTCCGGACAATGCTTCGAACGGCGTACTCGGGTGTAGCCGGAGCATAGGAGTCATGCTCGGGCCTGCGGGGCGTGCCCGCGGTAGGGCCATCCGGAGCTCGCCGTATTCCCAGATCGCGATCCCGCGCCGGAGATAGGTCAATCGGCGGTACATCAACATGAAGACGATCCAATAGAAAAACGAGAAGATATTCCCGGCGGAGAACAGCAGCGGCTCGGAGATGCCCAGGAAGAGGCCCGCGGCGATGATCGCGCCATAGTGGAATATCCAGTAATCGCGCATCCGGCGCACCAGTGTATTCAGGGTATAGCCCCAGATCAGGACGAAGAACAGTAAGGTAAACGGGACGCCAAGCTGAACCGCGAGGCCATAATACGAGCTCATAACGCCCGCTCCGCGCAGGCCGATGTCGCGCAGCACGATCCCGTAGTGCTCGTGGATGATGATGTCGGCCCCGAAGCCGTGACCCAGGAATGGCCTGTTCGCAATATAATCCTTCGCGAGGGCCCAGAAATAGACCCGGTTGGACGCGTCGATGAGGGTGTCTTCCCGCAGGATCCTTTCCTGGAAGAAACTGGTCTGCGAAAAGACGTAGACCGACCCGAATATGACGACGAGCCCCAGGAGGCCGTGGATCGGCCGCCTCGCCAGGCCTCGCAGGGCGCTGAGACCGATGATGAGGACTAAAACGATGAGACCGCTGCGCGACGAGGCGAGCACAAGGTTAACGAGGATGATCACGAGGGCCACAAGATCCGCAATCCTTCTTTGGCGCAACCACAACGTGTAGGCAATGCCGGCCGAAACGACGGACAGGACGCCGATATTGTTCGGGTTCAGGAAAAAGCCCTGGAAACGGCCTGCGAAGTACGGCTCCGCGATGAACCAACTCAGCGACAGGTTAGCAGCGAGCAGGAGGACGATCGGGAACATCAGGGTTCGCAGGAGCTTGACCTCGGAATACCGGTCGGCGTAGAGCCAGAACGTCCAGAACGAGGAAAATAGGAGAAGTGCCGCCGAAACCGCCTTCTGAATCGTATAGAAACTGTCGATAGACCATACGCTAGACGCTGCGAAAACAAACAGAAACAACATTGCTACAGCGTCGAAGTTGGTCATCCGGCCTTTGAGGCGCCCCATCCGACGAAACCGGAACTGAATTGCGAACAAGAGGGCGATCACAAAGACACCCCAGCGGGCGACATCGGCGATCGCGGCAATCGTCGAGAATTGCACCGTGGCCAGCAGGAATGGCAGGGCGTAGATTGCCGGGAAATAGCGCCAGATGAACACCGCGTCTGCCTGCCTCTAGTTGCGTGTGGTCTCGAGGGCACGAAGTCCAGAGCAAAAGACATCGGCCCAGCGCTCGGGCGAATATTGACGCGACAACATGTAGCTGTTGCGCATCATTTCCGCGCGGGCCTCGTCGGAGAGGGCATGCATGTCCAGCAGACGCTGCAACAGGTGCTCGACGGAGCCCGCTGGGAAGGTGTAGCCGTTGAACCCTGGGCGCAGTAGATGCACGCCGGCGCCGACCCGCTCCGAGAGGATGAGCGGCACGCCGCCCGCCGCGGCCTCCTGCACGACGACTCCCCAGGGCTCGAAGCGGCTCGGCAACACTAAGGCGCTGGCGCCTTGCATGAGCGCGGGCAGGCCCTGCGGCTGCACAAAGCCGCGGTCGTCGGCGCCGGCATCGCGCAGCACCTGCCCGAGCGGCCCGGCGCCTGCGCAGACCAGAGGCCAGGGATCCGGGACCGTCGCGCGGTAGCGGCGGTAGGCCTCAGCGAGAGTGTCGATCCCTTTCACGTCGACGTAGCGCCCGACGAAGAGAAAGCTGTGCGCACTGCCCCGGGCCGCGGCCACGGCCTGCTCGATATCGGCAGAGGCGAAGCTCGCCCAGTCGCAGGCGTAGACCCCGTCCCACAGCCGCACGCCGGAATAGCCGAGGGCCCGGGCGAAGGTCGCCTGCCGCTCTCCCGCCACCCACAAAGCATCGATCCACCGGCGTATGTGAAAGCGGGACGTCAGGATCGCCGCGATCTGCCGCGGGCTGGCTATCCACTGGTTGTCGCTGCCGGCGATGACGGGCACGCCGGTTTTTCTCATCTTGCGGCAGACTTTCATATACCCGCGGTCTGCCCACCCACTGGTCAGAATGGCATTGGGTCTGAAGTCCCGCACCGACACCTCGATCTCCGAGGTGCTGAAATCGTTGCGATTATGAATCGTCCCGAGGTCGGAAAACTGCGACACATCGAACGGCGCGTCTGGCTGGTTGGGCCAGGCGTAGATCAGAAACTCAGCGCCCGTCCGGCGCTTCAATGCCCGCCAGGACGCCACCATGTAGCCGGAAAGACGGGTGTGGAGAATGGCAATTTTCAAGGTCTGTTTAACCAATGTCATGTCCCAAATTTTGACTGAGTGTCACGAGTTCGAAGTCTGCGGCCCGGTTGCGCCTGCTGTTGGTGCTCCAGTCCAGTCTGGCCGCTGCGATCATGTGCGTGCAAGCGCACGCTGGATCGCATTGATGGTTCGAATGGCGACCACGTCCCAAGTATAGTTCGAAGCCCGTCCTCTTGAGGCCTGCTGTTTCTGTTCGAGCGCATCGTCGCTCCACGACACGAAAGTGCGGAGCGCATCTTCGATCACCGACGGGCGTGCATCGGGCAGGAGGATACCGTTGTCCTCGCCCACGATCTCGCGGGTTGCACCCACGTCGGTGGCGATCACGGCGAGACCACGGGCCATCGCCTCAAGTATGACGGTCGGCATGCCTTCAGCGTAGCTCGGACAGATCAACGCATCCGCCGCGTCGATCATCCCGATCATCGCTGCGTTATCAGTGATCGTGCCGTGGTAATGCACGTGCGGAAGGGCGAGTTTTCGCGCCTCCGGGATCGGGCCGACGAAATGGATATCGTAGGGCAGATCCGAGGTCTCCGAGATGGCTTTCGTCAGTTCTTCGATCCCCTTGCGCCGCTCCCAACGGCCAATGAACAGAAGGCTGCGACGCCCGCCCCGATTTCCGAACGCATCGCACAGCCAGTCGGCCTCGATCCCGTTGGGGATCTCGACGATGCGATCGCCTGGGACGCCGATCCTGTGTTCGACAATCTCGCGGATCTTCCCCGAGAATGAGAACACGAGATCGGCTTCCCGTGCGCGCCTACAAATTGATGGTCGAAGCAGACGCTGCTTCAGGTACGTCTTCAGATCGGCGGGGCGCTGAAACGGTTCGAAACCGTGCAGGTTCACGCCCAGGGGTGGCAGCGCAGCGCCCCGTCGCCTGGCCTGAGCGAAGGCGATCCCCAAAAGTCCCTGTGCATAAACGAAATCCGCCGTCAGCCCCAAAGAGCGGTAGCGCGCGAGCATGGCCGCCGACTGCTTGCGCCGCCCACGCAGGTAATGTCCTGGGAGGGGGTCTTCGCGGGGAACTTCGACGCTCTCCACGGATACCGTTCCCGCACCGACACCGGGTTCCGGCGCGATTGCGACCGGTTCGCCGGAGATCCCCGGGTCTAGCTGGAACACCGTGACATCGACCCCGGCCTCGGCGAGGTAGCGTGCCAGCAAGGCAGAGTGTCGCTGGATACCCCCGACAACATTCGGAAAAAGGCCGTCGGTGAGAAGGACGACATGCATCAGCTCGGCCTCCCCGCCTCCCGATGGCCCGACCGGTCGTTCGAAGGGACAGCAGTTTGGGCATCGAGGACCTTGGCGAATAGGTCCATGATCGCGGTCATATGCACTTCAGCCGAGAATTCGGCGAGAGCCTTCTCGCGCGCCGAGCGTCCCATCCGCTGTTGCAGGGGCGCGTCGGACAGCAGGCGCAACATGGCTTCGGCAAACCCGGTTGTGTCGCCCGCGCGGAGCGAAAAACCGGTTTCCCCATGTCGCAACCAGTCCGACACGCCGCCGACGTCGAAGGCGACCACCGGCTTGCCGCGCATCATCGCCTCGATCCCGGTAATGCCGAAGGCCTCCGGGTAGATCGACGGAAAGGCCACCACCGCGGCGCGTGACAGCAGCGCATCGACAGCCCCCTTATCGCCCCAGCCGTGGAACTGCACCGCCTCGCCAAGTGAAAGCGCGTCCGCCTGCCGGAAGAAAACCTGTTCGTCATGACCGCTTCCGAGGATTTCCAGCCGTGCTTCCGGGACCTTCCGCAGGACCTGCGCGAAGGCATTTAGCAGAATGTGCACGCCCTTGGTGCGCGAGAGTCGGCCGGCGAATGCGATCACCGGCGGCTGCGGGGCGTTCCAATCCGGCTCGGGTGTTACATAGGTGAAGTTGTTGCGCACGACGATCCGGTTTTCCGGGATGCCGGCCCGGACCGCTTCATCCTTGGTATAATTGCTGTTCGCGATCATCTTGGCGTAACGTGCCGACGCGGTCTGCACTTCGTGCCGCGTATTCGAATATTGGTGCCATAAACGCTTCGGGTGCCGGTTGCAGCATCGCTGCGTGTAGGCATGGACAAAGCAGTGCAGGCCGAAGGGCCGGTCGCAGATGGTTTCCGACTTCGCCCAGAATTTGCCCTGTCCCGGGCAGAACAACCGCGGTTCGTGCATGTGGCGGACGACGGGAGCGAGCGGGAACAATCGGTTCAGGATCGCAGGTTCGGACAGGCTGTGGACATGTAATAGCGTCTCGCCATCCACACCAGCCGCAAGCGGCGAGCGCGAGATCTCGGCCATCGCACCGCGCCAGTTCCAGGCCGCGTCCTCCGATCGCATCTCGACCTCTACCCCTTGGCGCCGCAGGGCGATCCAATGCGCCTCGATACCACGCGCACGGAGTTCCGGCAGGACATCGCGGATATAGACCTCGACACCGCCGACAACCTCGAACTTGTCGTTGATATGGAAGACCTTCACCGAGGCTGCCCTGGAATGTCCGGTCCCGTGACCCGTTCCAATACGGCATCGACGGAGGCGCGTTTCACGCGGCCTCGCCCGCGTAGAGCCGCTCGAACGCATCCAGCATGGCCGCCTGGGTGAACTTCGCTCGGACGAAAGCGGCGCCTTGACGGCCGTGATCGTAGCGCAGATCGGGGTGCTCCGCATAGGCGACGAGCGCATCGGCCACCGCCTTCACGTCGCGCTCCGCCGTCAGGATCCCGCTCCGGCCAGGGTCGAGGCTTTCCGACACGCCCCCGACATCGGAGGCTATCACCGGCAGGCCCGTCGCCTGCGCTTCGATGTAGGCCAGCCCCTGGGTTTCCTCGCTGCCATTCCCGGCGGTTACGCCCGGCAACGCGAAGACGTCGGCCGCCGCGAGTTCACGGACCACCCGCGCAGGCGGCTGTGACCCGAGCAACAACACCCGCGCCCCGAGGCCGAGATCCCGGATCTGGCGCTCCAACACCGGCCGAGCCGGCCCTTCACCGATGATCGTGAGCCGCAGGTCGGTTCCGCGCGCATTCACCTCGGCGGCCGCATCGAGAAGAACCGCGTGGCCCTTTTCTTCGCTCAGGCGTCCGACCGACACTACTGCCAGGGGCCGTGCTGCCCACCCGCTCCGGTCTATTTCGACGAACCGCTCGAAATCCACACCCATGGGGATCTTCACGATGCGATCCGGCCGCGCGCCCAGCGCCACGAGCCGTCGTTGCACGAAAGACGAGCCCACCGTGTGGACCCAGTCCTTCGCGAACAGGTCGCGGTAGATGCCGTCACCGCGCAGTTTCGGCACGATGTTCGCGTCAAACCCGTGCCAGGTCACGATCGCGGGTCCCGGCCAGCCCGCGGCGACGAGCAGCGCTGCGTATTTGCCGTAGTGGACGTGGACGGGCCCCGTGGGGCTTTGTCTCAGGAGGCGCCGCATCCGGTGGCCGGCGAACATCTCGGGGCGCGTCCAACCGCCGGCGCCGTTTAGCACCGCGACCAGCCCCGGCGCGCGCATGAGCTCGCCGGCGAACTGCAGCGCCCGCCCGGCCGATGAAGGCGACCAGGCGCCCCAGTAGGATCGCGTGACGCCCATCGCGTCGACCTCGGCAAGCTCGGTTTGCGACATGCTCTCGCCGGGCTGGGACGACATGACCTCCACGCGCCACCCGCGCTGGGCGAAACCTGCCGCATGGTTCCGCACGAAGGTCTCCGACCGCGCGGGAAACTCGCCGGCGAAGATGGTTAGGTTACGATTGGTCGTCGGCGCCATTGATCGTCTAGCCCTTCAAGCGATCGTCGGACTTCGACCGCCCAAGAGCCCCACGTCGGCGGGTCAAGCAGGGGCAATCCGAAGAAACGTCCGGGTGGCAAGAGTGTTCGTACGCACCTTTCACTTGTCTCGGTACCTCGTCACTCGCGCGGGATTCCCGACGACAATGGCATTTCGCGGAACGTCCTTCGTCACCACCGCGGACGCTCCCACGATGGCGCCATCACCAATTGTCACACCGTCGAGCACGACGACGTTCGCGCCAATCCAGACGTCCTTTCCGATCGTGATCCCGATGCTTGACGTCCCCTGCAGCCGGATTGGCTGGTCCAGCTCGGAAAAGACGTGGTTGTTCGGTACAATCACCGTGTTCGCCGCGATGAGGCAATGGTCGTCGATCGTCACACCCTTGCCCTTGCCACCGGCATAGATCACGCAGTTTGGATTGATCTGAACATGATTTCCGACGGAGATCGTCCCCTCGCCTGCGCAGATCAACGCCGCGTTGTACCGTATCGAGCAATACTCCCCTATCTTAATCGTCCCATCCGGGCTCCACAGGCGCTCCGGAGATTCGAAGGGTGTGCCGGTGTGCAGAGTTACGCCAGGCAGGATGGCCGTTCCGACCCCGATCTCGATACTGCCAAGGGCCCCGATGCGGGCATTGGCCGAAATGTTTGCACCCGGAAACCGTCGCGACTTACGGTAGTCGTACCAGACCTTCCGCGCCAGGTTCACAAGTCGTTTTGCGATGAATTTCAGCAATTCTTTTGGCCCCGTGTCTGGTCTACAGCGGTTTCGGTCCTCGGCGGAAGACCGCCGCCCTTGCGTAGCTGGCCGCGTCGACCAGAAGCCCTCGACCACCCGGTGATGCGATCATCAGGGCCAGAAAGGTAACCCAGTACACAAGAGTGAGCGAAATGATCTCAGCCAGGAAACCAGAAAACGAAAGGTACCGCTGCGCCAGTAGCGATATCGCCAAGGATACGATCGAAATCACCGCAGGCAACGAAACACTCTCGAAAAAGTCGACCACTGTGAGCGCGGTATGGCGATAGCCATTCGCCAGAAGCGGAACGAGCGCGACATATACTGCCGCAACATAGGCCCAGGCCACCCCCTCTGCCCCCCAGCGGATGCCGATCCCGAAAGCGAGTGCGAGGACCGCGGCGACGACGGCGCCTTGCAGGAAATAACGACGGGTATGTCCCATGCTCAACATCACCGAGCCGATCATGCTCGCGCTGGGCTGGATGAAGCCAACGATCGCAAGGATGCGGAAGATCGGCACCACGCCGGCCCATTTGTCTCCCAGGAGCCCGAGGATCAGCGGCTCGGAGACCAGGAACATCCAAGCGACGAGCGGCATCGACAGGAAGGCGAGCACCCGCAGGGTCTGCATGTGGTAGCGGCGCCAGTCCTCCGGCCGGTCCTTCAGGCGGCACATCGCGGGGTAGGCCACCGCGTCGATCGGCCCGCGCAGGTTCTGGATAGGGAACAGCATGAGCTGGTAGGCGCGGCCGTAGACCCCGAGCGCATCGGCGCCGACGAATTTGCCGATCAGGATGTTGTCGAGGTTGCGGCTGAAGTAGTTGACGATGTTGAAGCCGGTGACGTTCGCGCCGAACTTCACCATGTCCTTGGTGCCCGCAAGGCGGGTCCAGCGGCCTGGGACGAAGGGCGAGAATGACCAGATCAGTAGCGCCCGTCCGGCCGCGCCGGCGACATGGCCCCAGGCGAGCGCCAAGTAGCCGTAGCCCAGCCAGGCGAGCGACACTGAGACCGCGAAGGTAACGGCGATGCCGGCGATGTTGACGATGCCCTGGCGGCCGAAATGCATGTTGCGGACCATCATCGCGTTGTGCTGCGCGCTGAGCCCGCCGAAGAGGAAGGTGAGCGACAGGATCCAGGTCATCGCGACGAGTTCGGGCCGGCCGTAGAACCAGGCGACGAGCGGCGCCGCGGCGGCGACGATTGCGCTCAGCAAGAGACCGAACAGCGCGTTGATCCAGAACAGGTTGGTCTGCTGGTCGGTCGTTAGGTTGGCTTTCTGGATCGCCGCGCTGGAGAGACCGAGGTCCTTGAACAGGGCGGCCAGGGCGACGAAGCTCAGAACCATGCCCATGACCCCGTAGTCGTCCGGGGTCAGCATGCGCGCCAGCACGACGGTCGACGCCAGTTGCATGATCACCGTGAACGCCTGCGACACGAGGGTGATCACCCCCCCACGCACGCTGCGCTTCTTCAGCTGGTTCAGATCGGAGTTGTCGGGCATCCGCTATATTGCACCAATCCTTAAATCACGAGGTCAACGCTGAGGCCGGTTCTTCTGCTATCACGGCAAACATCGACACCGTCCACGTCGCGCGCCACTGCAGAATTGCGGCCCAACATTGCCTCACTCTCCGATACACCAACGCATGCTCTGCCCGTTCGAGTTCCCGGATCACTTCCATCGGTTGATCTCCGGAAGCCATGCGAGTGACTTCAATCATCGGAACTCGACTTGCGCCCCTCTCGAATGAATCTCACGATTCCCGAGGTGACCTGATACGAGTCGAACGATCTTCCAATGATCTCCCGAAGGTCACGACCGCCCGCTGCGACATCGATCTCGGCATCGGCGCATCGACGCAATAGATCCGTCACGGAAGACGCATTGCCCGGTTCAAATCTGAGAACCGCATTCTGTTCCGCGCCGAACTCATCAAAAGCGACATAGTCCGGGACCAGAACCGACAGCCCATGGGATGCATACTCGTGCATCTTGATCGGGGCCATGTGTTCATCGCAGTCTGGAACAATGGCAAGGTGCGCGACACTCCCCACATGGGAAAGCTCGTTGTCGTTCAGCATGCCGGTAAACAGGACGTTTCGAAGCTCCCGAAATTCCGCGAATTCCGCACAGGACTTCTGTTCCCCGCCGGCGCCACAAAGAATGAACCCGACATCAAGGGATTGGCGCTGAGACTGTTCTATCACTTCCATCAGGAATTCTGGCCCCTGGTATCGCCCGAATGTTCCGATGAATATTACGATCAGCCCAAATTGCGCTGAAAGTTCATCGACCGCCTTGAGGTCAGCACGGGGCGGCAGGCTGCCGGGTATTTCGTATGAAAGAGGCTTCGCGATGACAGGAAGAGACGGCGGTAGCTTGAATTTCTCGCGGGCAACGGAAACCGATGCAGATGATTGAGTAGCGACCGCATCCGATCGGCGCAATTTACGACCCTCACGCCAATTTGTAAGCGGTACAGAAAATAATCCATAGATGTCTTGGTGAATTTCGGCCTCGCAGGTGGACGTTTCAAGAATAATCAGGCTATCGAGCTTCCGGGCAATTGCGATGAATCCGTCGGAAAATATCCATGACCGCTCGTACATGCAATGTGGCGCGAATTCCTCAAGATCAGATTCCAATTGACGGGGCAGTTTCTTCGCCTTGATGCGAACTCTAGCCTCTGAAATTATCGAGCGAATTCTGTTTTTTTTCCGTGGCTTTGACTTTCGGGAGGAGGGGGGCGACTCGCCAATGTTATTCTTCTCCCGGTAATCGGATGCCGCGAAAACGCGAACCTGTATGCCGTGACGCTCGAAGCCGTGAATAGTGTTCATGATATGGGTCCGAGGGCCACCCCGCTTGCTAAGATCGATATTCGGATCACTGATCACATAGGCAAGCCGCAGGTCCGTCGTGGGAGTATTTTTGGAATTCACCACGGGCACCCACTCATATCGACCGAACCGAATGCCATTCGATTGCTCTCGGGCGGCTTCCCGGTCTGGAGCCGAACAGAGTGGCGAAGAGCTCTTTCGCCGGCTCTGAGCCGAGCCTGAGTCGCAGGTAACGGACCCGCTTCAGCCTCCGGATCACGACAGGCCTTCATTCGTTCTGCTTGGCCGCGAAATAGGCTTCGATGACGCCCACTATCCTTTCAGCAGCGTGGCCATCCCAAAGCTCGGGTATTTTTCCGCTCCGGCGGTCAGCGCTCAGTGCCGTGGCTAAGGCTTTTTCCAATGCGCTCGGAGCGGACCCTACCAGCGTGTTGGTTCCTTCGTCGATCGTGATCGGCCGCTCGGTATTGTTCCGTACCGTCAGGCAGGGGACACCGAGCACGGTCGTTTCTTCCTGCAGTCCGCCGGAATCCGTTACCACAATTGTGGCATCGCGGGTGGCGCCCAGCATTTCGAAGTAGCTGAGCGGCGGCACGGCGAAGAACCCCGGCCGGTCGACCAGACCGGTCAGCCCCGCCGCCTCGATCCGTGCCCGGGTCCGGGGATGCATGGTGAACACGATTGGTATCCGTTCGGAGAGAGCGGCAAGGACCGACAGGAGGCCGCCAAGTTGTTGCGGGTCATCGACATTGGAGGGGCGATGCAAGGTGACCAACGCATAACGCGCGGCCACCGTCCGTGCGATCTCAGCGTCCGAGCCACGGGCGGCGAGCGTTTCCGCGACAGGCACCGCCTTTTCAAGGTTGGCGAACACCGTATCGATCATCACGTTGCCGACGAAATGAATCGCCGTTGCCGCAATGCCTTCGCTTCTCAGTTGAGCCTCGGCCGCCCGCTCGGTGGTGAGCAGCAGATCCGACAACCGGTCGGTGACCAGCCGGTTGATCTCCTCCGGCATGTCGAGATCGAAACTTCGCAGGCCGGCCTCGACATGCGCGACCGGGATGCGCAGCTTGGCCGCGACGAGCACCGCCGCCAGGGTGGAATTGACATCGCCAACCAGCAGCACGAGGTCAGGGCGTTGGGCCTTGAAGGCCTGCTCGAGTTTCATCATGATTCGAGCGGTTTGTTCGGTCTGGGTGCCCGATCCAACTTCGAGGTTGAGGTCGGGCTCCGGCAGTCCGAGTTGCTGAAAGAACACCGCGTTCATCTCGACATCATAGTGCTGACCGGTGTGGATGAGACGAGCGGCAAAGCCGCCATGTTCCCGAAAGACCTTCAGGATAGGTGCCATTTTCATGAAGTTGGGCCGGGCGCCGACGATGCAGGCGACGCGAATTGGATCGGTGTGTGTCATGGTGTGTTTCGGATCAGGCGAGGACAATCGAAGCGTCCAGAACACCCGACTTTCGACAGGCGTTTCGGGTATCGACCAGCAGTGGTGCATGGGCGACCATCGCGGCATAGTCCACCCCGTCATGATCGGTCACGATCAGTGTTGCGTCATAGCCTGCAGTCAGGTCCTCGCGCCAGATGACACTCTCCCGCCCTGCCAACTCGGCATGCTCACGGGTCATTGGGATCTTTGGTACATAGGGGTCGAAATATTCGATTTTCGAGCCCCGCGCTTCGAGCAGCTCAATCAGCTTGAGTGCAGGGCTCTCTCGCATATCATCGACATTTTTCTTGTAGGCGATACCGCCGATTAGCACACGGGCACCGTTCAATCCTTTTCCGCTACGCTCGTCGAGGGCGAGCGCAAACCTCTCAACCACACGATACGGCATTGCAGAGTTGATTTGGCCGGCCAATTCGATGAAGTGCGTGGTGATGTCGAACTCCTTGGCCTTCCAGGACAAGTAGAAGGGATCAATTGGGATGCAGTGGCCGCCCAGACCTGGTCCCGGATAGAAGGGCATGAAGCCGAAAGGTTTGGTTTTCGCAGCATCAATCACTTCCCAGATGTCAACGCCCATGGCTTCGCAGACAATCTTCATCTCGTTAACCAAGGCAATGTTTACGCTGCGAAAGATGTTCTCGGTGAGTTTCACTGTCTCGGCAGTTCTGGTATTAGAAACCATTACCACTTTGTCGATGAAGACAGAATAGAAGGCTTCGGCTACGGCTCGAGCTTCTGGAGTATCAGCCCCAACTACTTTTGGAATTGTCGATGTGGTGAAATTCTCGTTTCCCGGGTCCTCTCGCTCAGGCGAGAACGCAAGATAGAATTCCTCGTGCGCTCGCAATCCAGACGTTTCAAGGATTGGACGCATGACCTCATCCGTGGTTCCCGGATAAGTCGTCGATTCCAAAATTATCATCTGACCTGGACGAATTGCCTTAGCGATTTGTTCAGTCGTCTGAATCAAATAAGAGAGATCAGGCTCACGATGCCGAGTGAGCGGGGTTGGAACGCAAATAACCAAGATGTCAGGCTCGGACAGTCGAGCAAAGTCTGTAGTGGCTTCGAACCGTCCCGAGATCGTCAGTTCTGTGATTGATGCATTTGTGAGGTGCTTCAAGTAGCTTTGCCCTTCGGCCAATGCGGCGCACTTGCTCGGATCAATGTCAAAGCCAACCGTCGTCAGCCCCTTGCGTACCGCGGCCATACAAAATGGCAAGCCGACATAGCCTAACCCGATCACTCCTGTGACGGCCGTTCGATCGGAAAGCTTCTGAAGCAAAGTGTCTTTGGTCGTTCTCGTATCCATGGATCGATTTCTTCTGTTGTGAACCGTTGTGTTGGTCGAAAGAGGATCTTTTGGGGGCTTGGTGCCTGAGGATCCGATGGATCCGGTTATTATGGCGAAACGCTAAAATGGGCCGCGATTGGCAAATGGCGATTACGGCACTCCAGCCGCCGATAACGCAAAACTCTCAGCGCCCTCGCTCAAACACTTCTTCAATGTCCTCACCGAACTCCGAGGCGAGAGCATCAATCTCCGCCTTCAAAGCCTCATACTCCGCCATCTTTCGCTTCAAGAATTTTCCAGCAATCAATGATTTTTCCTTGATACCTTTCGGTGTAAGAATATAGGCATACCGGCGCCTGTCTTCCGCCGCCGTGAAATTCCCCAACTTCACTAACCCCTTATCAATCAGGGCATTCAGCACATAATGCATGCCTCCAACGCTCACTCCAACGGCTGCCGCCAACTCACGCTGTGACATTTCAGGGTTCTCTTGCAGAAGACGAAGCACACGAAAATGCGTGTCTTCCTGCAGCTTAGTGCGCTTGCTGGTCATTTTGGGATTTTCTCAGGCTACCGCACAAGGACTGCCCGCTGGGCGCCTTGTTGGATGCAAAGGTGATAATGAAAATAGCTTGCACATCGCTCAGTTTCGAACGGTAGCAAATGCTGCGCACGCGAACAAGCGGAAAATTCAGCGTTTCAGGAGGTTTTCGTTAAGACAATCGCCGCAGTCGACCTGCGAGTTGGGTGCTCAAACCTAAGCGGAGCCTCGCCCGGAGTGAGGCTGCGGCTGGAATTCATGCTCGCACCCGCGCTGTAGCCTTCACTGTAACAAGTTCATAACTGAGCGATCCTGTCAGCATAAGAGCACATTATGAACCCGATTGGGCACCGCCCCCGAGCGTTGCGTGGCGATAGCTCCTCGACACACGACCACATGTCGCTTTTAGGTCAGTCGCTCGGGCAAAGATTTCCGAGGCTCATCCCGAGCCGTGTCCATCACCCGATTTTTCCGTCCACGCTCGGGTCTGACATTGCATCGTCGCCATCTTGCGTCGGTTGGGCCTGCACCGCCGACGCGGTCCCGCCTGTCCCTTCCTCGCGCTCCGCCTGTTCCACGGCCTCCTCCATGCTGACCGTGTTCAGTACCAGTTCGAACTGCTCGAGGATTTCGGACGCATACCGCACCACGTAGGAGCGCACCGCCTCGTTCTCCATCAGCTTTTTCAGGTAGCCCTTGGCAACGACCAGGTTCAGCAGCTCGGACCCATAGTTTTCTTCGGCGTGCTTGTACTTTTCTTGCACCTGGCTCATTTCGCGCTCAAGCTTGACGATCTGCTCCAGCGGATCGCCCTTGGGCTGCTCCGGCTGCGGCGGCTTGTAGTCGGTGCGTTGTTCCGGCGGCGTGGCCTTCAAGAGGGCGTCCGCATGGGCGGCCGTGATCGTATTCGCCGCAATCATCAGCTCGACCGCCTCGATCTGCCGCGCGGCCTTCATCTTGCGCAGGTGCCGGGTGACATCCGGCGTGAACTGGTGGTCCTGAAGCAATTCCACCGCCTTTGGGCAGATCCCATGCAGCAGATTAATCCGGCTGTTGATCGTCGAGAGGTTCACGTTGAACGCGCGTGCAAGCCGTTCCTTGCTGACGCCCTTGTCAATGGCGCGGCGCAGCATGTAGTGCTCTTGCACCGTCGAAAGCCTGTTGATCCGGTGATTGTAGGTATATGTCTCAAAATCCTTGGCGATCAAGCAGGGCGCCGTGTCCTGGCCCAGTTCCTTCAGCGCTAGCACCCGCAGATTGCCATCCAGCAGCAGAAACCCGGCCGCATCTTGGTCCGGCTTGATCACGGAAAGCGGTTCGATCAAACCGATTTCCCGGATCGAAGAAACGATCTGCTTGAACTTGCGCGTGGTCATCACACCGTCGGGGACCTTTTTCGATGGCATGAGCTCTTCGAGCGGGATCTGGAAGGTCTCAAGATCAAACCCGAGGGTCAGGTTCAACGGCGCCTTGGGATAGGGCGCGTCGCTGTCGTCCGCGTCAGGCTGAGGAAAGGCCCCGGGGTAAAGCGGCTTTACTGTGCTGAGATCATTCATGGGATGTTCCTTTTCGGGGTTCAGGCGGTTTCAATGCGGTCGGCGAGGTATTTCGGCAGGCTGTCGAGGCCTTCGGCGCGCAGGAGCGTCACAAAGTGCTCATCGGCGAATAGGCGTTTCAGCCCTTGGACCACCAAGAGCAGTTGCTGGTGCGCATGATCAGCTTTCAGCATCAGCTTGTGCTGGCGGGCGACCTCGCGCTGGTAGGTCTTGACCAGCGAGTGCGCCGAGTTTGGCA
>Ga0209345_10000242_pt1 | contig 74783 bp, 69 predicted proteins | sample Cruoilmetagenom7_FD_187294 | JGI IMG/M metagenome (GOLD analysis project Ga0209345, IMG submission 187294) | Oil polluted marine microbial communities from Coal Oil Point, Santa Barbara, California, USA - Sample 7 (SPAdes) (version 2) | ecosystem: Environmental > Aquatic > Marine > Oil seeps ... | reverse complement strand
ATCATCAAAAATAAACTTGGCAGGTGGTAATTGCTCCTGATTTGTCCAGATGGGCCATTTTTCATCATATAAGTTAAGTTCTGGAGTGATACCAATCAATTCTAAATTAGCTTCCCAGAACGCATCCACTGTACCCACATCACGCCAATAAGCCTGAATACCACTACTGACTTCAGTAAAAGGATATGCATAAACACAATATTTCGATATTGCGTGAGGAATAATGTCATTACCAAAATCGCGACTAGAACCCAATGTGTCGGCATCACGAATCAATAATTCAAATAACAGATCTGTATTAAATATATATATACCCATTGAACATAGGGCTTCATCCTCTTTACCTGGTGTAGGTGTGGGATTATCAGGCTTCTCATCAAAACGCTTAACTTTTAAATCCTTATCTACCTCCATCACGCCGAATGCCGAAGCCTCTTCAATTGGTACTTCAATACAACCCACCGTGACGTCTGCATTGCTTTCAACATGTTTTGCCAGCATTTCTCCATAGTCCATTTTATAGATATGGTCTCCAGCCAATATCAGTACATACTCTGGAGAGTGAGAACGAATAATATCCAGATTCTGATAAATTGAATCTGCGGTACCCGCATACCAGGAGGATTCAATTCGCTGCTGAGCAGGTAATAGCTCTACAAACTCACCAAAATCACCATTCAAATTCCCCCAACCTCTTTGAATATGTAAATTTAGAGAATGAGATTTATATTGGGTTAACACTCCAATTCGACGAATACCGGAATTAATACAGTTTGAAAGCGGAAAATCAATAATACGAAATTTACCACCAAACGGTACTGCAGGTTTTGCCCTCCACTCTGTCAACTGTTTTAAACGTGTACCGCGACCACCCGCCATAATTAGTGCCAGTGTATTTCTAGTCAGATTACTAATAAAACGTGGTGAATTATGTGTCTTCATTTAGAGATCCTCGTCCTTATTAAAATAGTTTACAACTCAATACCAGGAAGTACCCTGAATACCAGCTATATACTATTACATTAAAAATCACTGCAAAAACCAAGCCATGATATAAATCAATTAATAAACATAAATATGCATAGTATTTGAATAAATGCTATTAAACTGTGCAAGAAACAAACACCAGATAATAATCTGCCATATTTAAGTGCATTTTAAACTAACTGTAAAACAAGTACCTCTGAGAGTAGAATAGATATAGCATATACGACATACTTTATTACTTAATAACCGCAATAAATACTGTGGTGTGCACAGAACTTGCATTAAACGTATAAACGACAAGAAAATAGTAATATTTTTGCAACAAAAAACAATATAAAAGCGGACTATTTATGTCTCTAAAAAAAATTTCGTTAACAAATGAGGTGGCTTCTATACTGAAGACCATGCAAGACGAACTTGATAAAGTTGCTCATGCTGAACACCACGAACCATTTAGTGTGCTGGGCAATCAAACAGCCCATAAAAAAATATTTTTACTGTTTTATTCACCAGACACCAACCAGCTGTCCGTAACGGAAAAAAAATGCCCTGCATTTCGCCTTGCTGACAGTGATTTTTTTATCTACTCACAGGCAGCAGATAAAATCGAAGAACACTATTTATTAACTCGAACTGATAATAACAACAACATCACATCATATCATGACCCCTATAGCTTTAAACCACAAGTTGATGATTTTGATTTACATTTATTCTCTGAAGGTAAACATCTACATATTTACAGAATTTTAGGCGCACACAACAAAACTGTAGATGGAATTGATGGCGTTTTATTTTCCACATGGGCACCTAATGCTGCACGTGTCAGTGTTATTGGTGATTTTAATGAATGGGATGGCCGCCGACACCCCATGCGCTCACGAGGTGGCAGTGGCGTATGGGAGCTATTTATTCCTGAACTTAAAAATAAAACGCTCTATAAGTTTGAGATTCGCAACCGTGATACTGGCTCAGTCGTATCTAAATCTGACCCCTATGCTCAACAGCTTGAGCTACGCCCACGCACAGCATCTGTAACAAAAAACACCCCCGAATATAACTGGCAAGATACCTCATGGATAAAAGCAAGAGAAGATAAAGACTGGCTACATGAACCCTTATCGATATATGAATGCCATCTGGGTTCATGGCAACGGGGTGAAAATAATGAGTTTTTAAGCTATCGCGAACTCGCTCATCGTCTTGTTGACTATATGAAAGAAACCGGCTTTACCCATATTGAGCTACTACCCATTACAGAGCACCCTCTTGATGCTTCATGGGGATATCAGACGACAGGGTATTATGCACCCACCAGCCGTTTTGGAGACGCCGATGATTTTCGTTATTTTGTTGATTACTGCCATCAACATAACATAGGTGTTTTACTTGACTGGGTACCCGCTCACTTTCCAAAAGATGAACATGGCCTGGCTTTTTTTGATGGCAGCGCACTATATGAACATGAAGACCCTCGACGTGGTGAACACCGTGACTGGGGCACATTGATTTATAATTATGGCCGCAATGAAGTTAAAAATTTTCTTATAGCAAGTGCAGTATTCTGGATAGAAGAATGCCACCTTGATGGTTTACGTGTTGATGCTGTCGCATCTATGCTATATCTCGACTATTCTCGTGAAGATCATGACTGGATACCCAATCAACATGGCGGCAATGAGAACATTGAAGCTATAGAGTTTTTACGTGAATTAAATGTTGTTACTCATACCCATTTCCCTGGCACTATGATCATGGCGGAAGAATCAACTGCATGGCCACAGGTTACCCGACCCACCAATATTGGTGGGTTGGGATTTAGTATGAAATGGAATATGGGCTGGATGCATGACACGTTGAATTATATGGCTAATGATCCTGTGCACCGCCATTATCACCATGATCAATTAACATTTGGTTTACTTTATCTATTCAGTGAAAATTTCATATTACCTTTTTCACATGATGAAGTAGTACATGGAAAAGGCTCCATGCTAAACAAAATGCCGGGTGATGAATGGCAGCGCTTTGCTAACCTTCGTCTTCTGTATACGTATATGTTTACCTATCCAGGTAAGAAACTTATATTTATGGGTTGCGAGTTTGGCCAGGGAACAGAATGGAACCACGATAAAACTCTAGACTGGTATATTTTACAATACCCACAGCACTCAGGCGTAAAAAATCTGCTGGCTGATCTAAACAGTTTATATACCCAACATACAGCCTTACACAAGTATGATTTTGATCCTATAGGTTTTGAGTGGATTGACTGTCATGACACTGACCAGTCTGTTTTGTCTTATTTAAGAAAATCGGATGATGAATCAATAATTGTAATACTTAACTTTACACCAGTTATACGAGAGAATTATCGTATTGGTGCACCTGAACTGTGTGAATATGAAATTATTTTTAATTCTGATTCAAATTACTATTCAGGAAGCAATACAGGCAGTCATTCGATTGTGCAAGCTGAAGACATTTCCTGGATGAATCAAACAGCTTCATTATCATTAACACTTCCACCCCTGGCAGGGTTAGTACTTAAAAAGAAATCATGAGTAAAATTTTATACATAAGTAGCGAAGCTTTTCCATTAGTAAAAACAGGCGGACTAGGCGATGTTGCAGGTAGCTTACCTGCTGCCCTGTTAAAACAATCTCAGGATGTACGATTATTGTTGCCTGCTTATCCTGAAGTACTCAATAAGATAACCAGAAGTAAAGTTCTCGCATCAAGCTCCTATTACAACCAGCCCGTGGAAATCATTGAAACCCGATTACCGGGTAGTAAGGTAGTTGTCTGGCTGATAGATTGCCCTACTATTTTCAATCGGTCAGGTGGACCATATACTGATGAGCATGGACAACCGTGGGATGACAATGCACTTCGTTTTGCTATTTTCTGCCATGCTGCTGTTGATATTTCTTTAAATAAGCTGCAATTAGACTGGCAACCCGATGTTGTACACTGCAATGACTGGCAATCTGGTTTAGTCCCTGCTCTATTAAGCTTACAAACCAAAAGACCTGCGACTGTTTTTACTATTCATAACCTTGCTTATCAGGGTATGTTCGACCAGCAAACGTTTACCGACTTACATCTTCCCGCTGAGCTCTGGCATATGAATGGACTCGAATATTATAACCAGCTTTCTTTTATTAAAGGTGGTTTAGCTTATGCAGATAAAATTTCAACGGTAAGCCCCACTTATGCTATTGAAATTTTACAGCCTGAATTCGGGTATGGACTGGATGGATTATTAAAAAATCGAAGTGAAGATCTTTCTGGCATTCTTAACGGTATAGATGAAAGTTACTGGAACCCAGGCACTGACAATTATCTAAAGCAAAAATACAACCGGCGTTCACTAGATAAAAAATCACTTAATAAAACGGAACTACAAAAGGAGCTTAACCTGCCTGTTGATAAATCTATGTCTATGATGGGCATGGTCAGTCGACTTGTAGAACAAAAGGGCCTGGACATTATTTTACAGACTCTGGAAGCATTATTAAGCATCCCTGTACAGTTGGTCATATTGGGTACAGGAGAGACACATTACGAAATACTGTTATTAGAATGGGCACAAAAACACCCGGACAAATTAAAAGTTATTATTGGTTATGACGAGTCACTCGCACACCAGATTGAAGCCGCAAGTGACATCTACATGATGCCCTCTACTTTTGAACCATGTGGGCTGAACCAGTTATACAGTTTACGCTATGGAACCCTGCCCATTGTCACTCAGGTTGGTGGACTTGCAGATACAGTGACCGATGCAAATAAAGAAAATATTGAAAACAAAACTGCAAATGGATTTGTGCTCACAAAAAAATCTCCAACCGATTTTTTAGACACAGCGAAACGTGCTCTGGATTTATATCGAAAACCAGAATTATGGAGACAGCTACAAATCACTGCTATGAGCTCTGATTTTTCATGGCAGACTAGTGCTGAGCACTATATCAGCTTATATCAACAAGCCATGAAAGGGCGCTGATTATTAGCACACTTAACTGTGTAATTTTTTGGCTGCGGCAAAACAGTCATCACGCCAGATGCATTTGGATTGATCGCACTCACCATTTGCTGCTGAAGCGAAACAACTAAAATTACCTTCATTTAACTGGATGCTCTGAATTAACTGCATTTTACTCATTCGTGACGTTTTAATACCAAAATCTTTAGCCAGTAACCGTATTTCCTGCATCTTCATATATTTTCTCCACGTAGAAAAATCAACCCTGGTTAAACAAAAAGCAAATTTTACGCCAAACATTAATTGCTTAATCGTTTTACCGTAGCATCGCCTTTTCTCCATTAGTCCAAGTTAAGTTACCTAGATAATGCACTAGACTAGAACCTGAATTTTAAACTGTGCACAAAATCAGGTCACTTTTGTAAATTTTAAAATAAGAATATGACAATACTATGACAGTTAAATGCCTGTAGACATTGCAGCTTCATCTACATACCAGTTGATATCACCTATCATGTTTATAGGCAATGGGTCCCCTTCCCTAATATGGGCAAGAATTTTTGCTTTACCTGCCCCAGCAGTTAAAACCATACGACACTTTGCTTTCTTAATTGTACTTATACTTAAAGAAACACGTTCATCTGGAGCTTTAGGCGCCTCATAAACAGGAACGACAGAACGAGTATCCTGTAATGCGTCATTATCGGGAAATAAACTGGCAGTATGTCCGTCTTCTCCCATACCAAGAAATGCAACATCAAAAACTTCGACAGGCTTTATTACTTCTCGATAAACCTTAGCCGCCTGCTCTGCGCCAAGTTCAGCAGGTATTCGATGAACATTGGGTGTTGATATGTGTGACCATAAATTTTTATCTAACATCACATCATTTCGTTCAGCATGCCCTACCGGGTAGCAACGTTCATCTCCCAAATACCAGTTAACCTGGTTCCACGGTAAATTTTTTTTTGCCAGGTAATGTAAACAATTCGCTGGCGAGCTACCTCCCGGCAAAACAATATGACAAATGCCTTTCTGTTTAATACAAGCTTCAATTTGCTGAGCTAAAAAATCTGCTGCAGCTATTGATGCCTTATCAAACTCACCATATACAAACCATTTATGCATTTAACATCACTCACTAGTGGCTAGGCTTGTGCCAACCACCAACACAGTCCTTAAACAATGCATCCATATCTGGAACATCCCATGTGCCAGCACGATAACGCTCAACTGAAATACTATTTTTCCATGCATTTAATATTGGTTCTATAATAGCCCAGGACTCTTCCACCTCATCACCTCTGGAGAATAAGGTAGCATCACCTATAAGCACATCATGAAGCAGTACCTCATAAGCTTCTGAGACATCTTCGCCATTTTCCGAATAAGGTGCACGCATCACCATTCTTTGACTATCTGTAGTTAGACCCGGTTTTTTCGCATTCATGCGTAATGCAATACCTTCATCAGGATGCACACGAAACACCAACGAGTTAGCCATAGGTGGTGTTGCATGCGTATCAAATAAATTAAAGGGTGGCTTTTTGAAACGAATTACAATTTCAGATACACGTTTTGGCAGGCGCTTACCTGTCCATAAAATAAATGGCACACCCTGCCATCGCCAGTTATCTATATGAAAGCGTACACCTGCAAATGTTTCGGTTACAGACTCAGGAGATACATCCTCCTCTGCAACGTAAGCTTTTACACTTTCATCTTCTGTTTTTCCCGAGCTATATTGAGCCGCAACAGCCTGCTGCTTTATATTTTCAGGATCAATAGGTCGAACGGCGCGTAAAACTTTAATTTTTTCATCACGTACTGCATTTGCCGTAAACTCTACCGGAGGCTCCATCGCCACTAATGTCATTACCTGCATTAAATGGCTTTGTATCATGTCACGCAAAGCACCTGACTTTTCATAATAATTTGCGCGGTACTCAATGCCGATAGATTCAGCGGCAGAAATCTGAATATGGTCGATAAAATTTCTGTTCCATAAAGGTTCAAGAATGCTGTTTGCAAAACGATAGACTAATAAATTTTGAACACTTTCCTTACCCAGGTAGTGATCAATACGATATATTTGTGACTCATCAAGAAGCCCCTGAAGTTCCTTATTTAACTTCTGGGCGCTATCTAAATCCATACCAAAAGGTTTTTCTATAACCACTCTTCTGAACCCTTCGGATTCATCAGACAAGCCAAGTTTATGTAAACCTGCGGCTATAGTGGTATACCAGCGTGGTGGCACTGCACAATAAAACAGCGCATGTATATGTCCATCTAAGCTTTCAAGTGTATCGAGAAGATCCTGATAGGTTTGCTCTTCCTGTAAATCACCATCTACCATTTTGAACATAGATGAGAACTCCTGCCATTGAGCCTCATTCATTTCAATATCTGGTGCATATTCACGCATACCTTGCTGCAATGCATTCAACCAGATTTCCCTTGTGCGCCCTTTAAGAACACCAATAATTTTACTATCTTGATGTAACAGACCACAGCGCAACATTTTTACTAAAGCAGGAATCAGTTTTCTTTTAGTTAAATCACCCCCTGCACCAAAAATAACAATATTTGCTGGAGCCGTTTGCTGACCAATACACTTCTTTTTAACCACATCTACCATCACACAATCTCCAACTATTCAACAGGGCGTATACTGTGACCACCAAAGCCCGCACGCATTGCATTAAGAACTTTTCCCGCAAAAGAAGGGTCTTGCCTGCTTCTAAATCGCATTTGCAAGGCCAGTGTTAAGACTGGTGTAGGCACACCAAGATCAATAGAATCATGAACTGTCCAGCGCCCTTCACCCGAGTCATCAACATAGTCACTTAACGATGACAAGCTCTTATCATCAGAAAATGCATCTGCAATTAAATCCAGAAGCCATGAGCGCACTACGCTTCCATGCTGCCAGATCTCTGAAATCTGCTGCAAATCAAGATCCATCTCATTCTTTGCATCAAGCATCTCGAAACCTTCTGCAAAGGCCTGCATCATTCCATACTCAATACCATTGTGAACCATCTTGACATAATGACCGGCGCCCGCAGGTCCTACATGCCCCCAACCCTTATCTTTTGCTGGCGCAAGTGACTCTAAAGCAGGTCGAAGCATCCCTATAGCCTCATCAGAGCCGCCCACCATAATGCTATAACCATTTTCTAAACCCCATACTCCACCCGAAGTACCTGAATCGGCAAAGAGAATACCCGATGTTTGAAGGTTAGCTGCACGCTGTTTGGATAAATTAAAATTTGAATTGCCTCCATCTACCAGTAGATCACCTTTGCTCATTCCAGCACCAACTAAATTCTCTATACTTTGATCAACAAACTGATGGGGAACCATTAGCCAGATTACCCTTGGCGCAGTTAATGTTGTAATTAACTCATCAAGACTGCTAACCGCGGTAACATTATTCAGCTCATCGGCGAGTGCAGTTGTGCTATCTTTGTCAACATCATATGCAACAACTTCATGCCCATCTGCAACTAGCCGACGAACCATATTTGCACCCATTTTCCCTAATCCAATCATTGCTAATTTCATATGCCACCTTAAATTTTTTAAATATATTACTTAACAAGGGTTACTCGCAGTAAAGCTATAGTAAAGCAAACTTTGTACCATCATAGTTTAATTACGTATGTTTGTAATTTTTTTATAAAAAATATTTAATAACACTAACTAAACAATTATTACTTTCATGAATGTAGTTGGTACAAGATATGCTTTAAATACAATATTGCATATATTTAAAGCATAAATTAATTGTAAGGCACTAAAATTGAGCAAAACACATACTAATAAAGCTGTGTATATTTAAAATGTATCAACATAGTGCGTACACTTTACATATTGTCGTTTTATATAACAGGTAAATTAAATGATTAGTAACGTCATAACAATCATACTTGCTGGCGGTGAAGGTTCTCGACTTCAACCTCTAACTGGCTTACGCGCAAAACCCTCTGTACCTTTTGGTGGCAAATATCGAATTATCGACTTTGCTTTAACCAATTGCTTACACTCTGGTTTACGACGTATACTCGTGCTTACCCAATACAAATCACACTCATTACAGAAACATTTACGTGATGGCTGGTCTATTTTTAATCCGGAGCTCGGTGAATACATAACCCCGGTACCTGCGCAAATGCGCCATGGTGAAAAATGGTATCAGGGCACTGCTGATGCCATACATCAGAACAATTACCTGCTTGAGCGAAGCGATGCCGAGTGGACATTAATCCTCTCAGGAGATCATATCTACCGCATGGATTATGCTTCTATGTTGGAAACTCACAAATCACTTAACGCTGATGCAACCGTTGCCTGTATGAAGGTGCCACTTAAAGAAGCTAATCAGTTTGGCATAGTGACAGCCGATCAGAATCAGAGGATCACTAACTTCCAGGAAAAACCAGAAGCAGTAGGAGCCTGTGCGGATGACCCTGAGCACGCCCTCGCCTCAATGGGGATATATATTTTTTCAACTAAATTATTAGTAGACCTACTTGAAAAAGATAGTCAGGATACAAACTCAAGTCACGACTTTGGTAAAGATATTTTACCAAAGTTAATTCTTAGTCACCGTGTGTGTGCACACCGCTTTGGAGAAACCAGTGGTCGAGTTTCACCTGACAAATACTGGCGCGATGTAGGCACCATCGAGTCTTATTATCAGGCTAATATGGACTTATTAAAATCAGTACCCCCACTGGATTTATACCAGAACGACTGGCCTATTCGCTCCTATCAATCACAGACGCCTCCCGCAAGAGCCGTTCCTGGTGACTCTGGTAATGAAGGTGTTTTTATTAACTCAATTCTATCCGGTGGAACCATTATATCGGGTGGTAACGTAGCCCACTCGGTACTCTTTCAAAATGTTTTTATAGGCGACCAATCTATTGTTGAAAACTCCGTAATTTTTGATAACGTTAAAATTGGTGAGAGAGTTAGGCTAAACAAATGCATTGTCGATAAAAATGTCACAATACCTGATGGGGAAATTATTGGAGATAACTTAACAAAAGATCGTGAACGATTTACCATTACAGACACTGGCATAGTGATAATTCCGCAGAATTATGTATTTTAAATACATAAACAGACTATTATTAATCTGAAAAAATATTTGTCATTACTGTTCTGTTAAAAAAATTATCATTTCCAATAATTTTTATGGCAAAATTTTAATCACACCTGCAGTGGCGTAGTGCGTAAATAAAGAAACTCACAATAATGCTACTGTAGGAAATGGCGATTTAAATTATTTTTATTTTACTCGCAACCTATTACAATTACTCTCGCATGCAAATTTTCAGGTTATAAATGATCATTCGTTCACCTAAAACAGAAAATGAATTTCAGCAGTATTACAATCTACGCTGGCGTATATTAAGAAAACCCTGGGGGCAGCCTGAAGGCAGTGAACAAGATACAGATGACAAGCATTGTTATCACATTATGACGATCAGTAAAAAAATTATTACTGGAGTGGCTCGTTTAGAATTCCCATCTAAAGACCAATCACAATTACGTTATATGGCTGTAGATAATGCATATCAAGGTCAGGGGGTAGGACGCTGCATTGTAGAACATATGGAACAGGTTTCCAGAAAGCAAAATGCGCATGAATTGTTTTTAAATGCCCGAGAAAATGCGCTAGGTTTTTATGAAAAACTCGGTTATCAAATCACAGGTAAAAGTTATTTATTATTCGGCTCTATTCAGCATTACAAAATGATAAAACACTTAGAAAATCACCACCACATAAGACACAGAGCAGAAGACTATAAGTCATAATTCCCTATAGAGCTCTGTGGCTCTATAACAAAAGGAAAATTCTAAACTTTACACTTCTATATCTATATCACTTATCTCAAAATCTGAGCTTACGGTTACTCTCTTTAGATTGGGAAACTTACTTAAAATATAAGATGCCGTAATATAGAATAGTCGAATGTTTTCCTGATGAATTGCACTCACAACTTTGTCTGCTGTTAGCTGACAACGCTGCTCTAACGTCGGGTTTTCTATCCAGTAACGTCCTAACTGCAGGCCCTTATCATACTCTGCATCCATATCATTATGAACACTTTTTAATTCTTGCATTAGATCATCTTTCACTTCCAGTGTATAAGATTCTTCATCGATGGTAATATTAAAATTCATTAGTTAACTCTGCGCTTTAATTTGAACGCTATTATAACAGAGTGAAACCATTTTTTACCGCACACACTGTGAGTTATTATGCTGCTGACTATTCCTGATGTACTAAACCCTGATCAACTTAATAATATACGTGATATTTTAAAAAATGCCGATTTTGTAGATGGGCGTTTAAGCGCAGGCAAAACAGCCCGTAAAGTTAAAAAAAATCATGAATTAGCTGCAGGCTCTAAACTACATGGCCAGTTAAATAACATTGTAATGAATTCACTGTTTAACCACCCACTCTATCAGGCAGCGGTACTCCCCCACAGATTAGCGACACCTTTCTACGCACGTTACGAACCCGGTGAAACCTATGGGCAGCATGTAGATGACCCGATCATGGGACCTATGCAAGGGCGTTATCGGACAGATGTTTCGACTACAATTTTTATTAACGACCCAGATGATTATGAAGGTGGAGAAACGGTAATACAAAGTCAGATAGGTGAACAACGTATCAAACTAGCTGCAGGTGCTGCTGTCACCTACCCTTCTGGCTCATTACACTATGTAGCCGAAGTTACCAAAGGCACACGACTGGTAGCCGTTACCTGGGCACAAAGCCTGGTGCGTGATGCTGAGAAACGTGAATTACTATTTAATTTACATAAAACCCGTGAAGCTTTACAGAAAAAGTACCCTGATGATGAGGAAGTGGTGAAGGTAGACCACACGTACATTAATTTGATGCGCATGTGGGCTGAGATATAAATGCATAGTTATCCGCAAATGAACGCGAATAAACACAAATAAAATCAAAAGCTTGATTTAGGTGTAACGCGCCGCAGGCGCATGAACCAGAAAAATTCGCGTTCATTTGCGGACAAACTGCTTTAACACATACAAAAAAGGCCGGAACAAGTCCGGCCTTTTTCACAATCGTAAGATCAGATCTTAACGATGAGAACCTTTATCAGCATGAGCTGCATCAACAAGCGCCTGTGACTTCTCATTGAAATCTTCACGGTAACCGTCAAGTACAGTACCTGATTCTGGTGTGAAGTAACTCTGAGCGTTAAAACCGTTCTTATGCTCATCTTCGATGAATTTCTTTTGCATAGCGATCAATTCTTTGATCAGTGCATTTCTATCAGCCATGGTATTACCCTCATGAATTCTTTTGTTAGCGACTTATCCGCTTCGTGGGCGAATTATAGACGCTTTTTCAGTAAAATACCTCTACCCCATTAGGAATAGAAACGAATTATTTTTAATATCTCTTTATAATACAGTACAAACCGCATTATTTATTAAGTATTCAGCTTACGTTTTGTCGGTTTCCTGCCTAGGCAGAAAATGCGCGCTTACAGATGTAAGTATTTTCTAACAACGGCAGGGAGCCGACAAAACGTGAGATGGATGTTTAATAACCGCCTTTGCGGGTGGACATTGGACATCCACCGATTTTCAGGCCTTGCTTAGATGGCATACCAGGAAACATTTCATACATTTCCTTAGATTTAACCTTACGACCCCAAAGCTTACCCATTTCTTTCATGATTCCACGTTCATTTGGCTCATCACCACCAACCACTTCATCACGAACGTATTTAACTACATCCCAGTGTTCCTGAGTTGGTACGATGTCTTCCTCAGCGAAAAGCTCAGCTGCGATTTCTTCGTTCCAGTCATTAATGTCAACTAGATAACCTTTGTCAGTTCTTTCAACAGAATCAAGTGCTGCCATGATATTGCCTCAATCTTAGTAAATTTAATAAATATGTAAAATTATGGGTGCGTACTGTATGACAAAAATCCAAAAATGTCGATTATCCCATTAGATATATAAAACGATATCCACGTTTGATTGACATACTCAGGGAAGGTCGCGTATTTTGCGCCCTGTCCCTGTGATAAATAGCGATCAGATTAGTAACCTGAGAAGCCGACTCCGTAGAGCTCTTAGTGGCATCAATGAGGGAACAGAGCGCAAAAAGCGCGTTCTTTCCCGATGGAGATACACTTAAACAGAAAGCCTTCCGTTAGGTACCATCAAAATGCTGCATTTCTGACATATCACCAACTGCTTTTATGCCTTTATGAGCCAAAAACAAGCCAAAACCGGCCCTTCGTCCTTCCCCAATACCATATTGCTGAAGGGTTACCGAGTCTTCCGGGTCTAAATCTGCAACCATAATACTCATGGTTTTAGTAGGCCCGTCAGCCAGATTGAAACTATTTCCCATACCACATAGAGCTTTAGTGAGATTAACCCCCATCGCTTTCATATCTGATGCGACACGCGCTACAAACTGGTCTTCAGTTTCATTATCACCCACTATTACATAACGAGAGAACAAAGTTCCTAGTGCTGTAAATGGCTTAACCTGATATTCACCAAAGGTAACATCGTGACTATTTAACTGAATGGTTTTACCAATAAGTGCTTCCATATCCGCATAACGGGCTTTAGGTAGTCGAATTAGCATTCTTGAACGCTTTGACAGATAGATGCACCCATCACCATGTTCATCTTCTGGACGATTCCAACCATTTCCAGTAGATGCACCATGTATCATGTGTACTCCAGCCTGTGGCTCATCCTCTAACCAGGGAAGAACCTCATGAATAGCATCAGAAAGTTGCTGGGCGTGATCAAGAGGAACTTGTTTGCTAATTAATTTAAACGACAAATCAGCCATCGTATCAGGCACCACAAAGGGTGCTGCTTTTTTATCTTCTTGCCATAACATGATAAATTCTCTTGTAATTCAATCTCTTATATGCGCACGGCATCATCTATTTGGAAAAGTAAAAGCCATTTCCACCTGATTTTGCCAATCTTTAGGTGCGTCACTATATGGGGGCTTTATATCCACATCCAAGTGTATTTCACCATCTAGGGCTTTTTGCCTTACCACTTCTAACAAATCTTCAAAATTTTCTATCTCATGCTCATGAGTCAAAATATCACTTAAATATATCATTCATATTTCTCTATATTTCACTTGCACACTCAAAGTTACCGGAACCCTGCTCAAAATGACGAAAAAGCACTTTTAACTTACGACTTACGACTTACGACTTTATTAACTCTGTCATAATAACGAGCCCGGTATAAAAGTCGTTTTTGCTCTTCTATCTCAGAATCTGTAAATTCAGTACGATTATGCAGTACATTATTAGCAATTATACCCTCACCGGCTTGCATTCTATATGTAATAACATAAGGGTTATTGTCACTTAATAAACCCTTCATACAATCTACAGCCTCCGTGGTCTGTGTATCATTCTTCCACTCTATATTGCGAGTTCGGGCTGAAAACCGCATATGTAATGTATTACTTAATGGATCCAGCGAAAATACCGGACCACTTTGCGCACCACGAATTTCTTTTCCATTTTCTATATTAGGAGGAATGGTTAATACATCAGGCTGTACAAAGGCCCCTATATAATGAGGGTTTTCATCACGAAGCTGAATATAAGCTATTTCATGATCCAGCATTAGATTACTCCCCCCACTCAACGCAGGTCTTACACAATGCAGCACCATTGCGCGGATGGTTTTTAATTCTGTATTGTAATAACCGTCTGTGTGCCAGGTTAATTTTTTATCTGTGTAAGGGATATATCCCGTATGGCGACCATTCGTTTTGACCTGTATTGATGAAATATTATCTTCATCAGAGCATAAATTTCCATCCAGGCGCTCAAGCCCTAGAGACAGACCCATTTCACGAACAAATTGCTTTGTTCCTAGATTTGGATTTTGCAGTCTATATATAGTGTAATTATATTGACTACATGCTTTATACACTTGATCGAGCTCCGCAGGCTTGAGCCTATCATCTTCAATATCGATTACATTTTTGTGCTCAGCATTCTCATAAGCGCGTAACTTAAGCTCACGCCAGTTTTGGTATGCCGCTTCATCATCTAAATTAAGTGGGTTAAAAGTCACTAAGAATACACCCTGATTTAATATCTATAAGATTATAGTATCTGGATAAGCAAGCATTGTAGCAATACCCACATCAGGCAAATAAGCAGTTAAAATACGTATAGAACACCAATATGCACCGAAACAACAAGCTTCCTCAAAAAAAATTTATACATCAATTAACGAAGTTAAATAATTGTGCTATATTATTGCACCGAATTTTTATGCGTGAATAGACTTGGCTCGGGTAAGCGTCATCACTGACCCTATCCCATAAGAGATAGATAGAATGTCTGACACCCTCCCAAGGGATAGATGTTCTGATAGCTCAACTCGCCCTAGACTACACCCACTAAATTTGGGTTACTTTTTATGCGTTTGCATTTAAGTGATACATAGAATTTTTAATCGCATGCCATCTGTCAAACAGACATATGATATGCATTTAAACTTAAACTAAGGGTAAGGCAGTAGCCCCCCCTTTATTAATAAACTGTCTTCCCTACTACGGAGATCGCCATGGCAGCAAAGAAGATTTATGAAACACCTATGCTTGATGAACTTGAAACAGGTCCTTGGCCTAGTTTCATCACCGGTATTAAAGCACTGCGTGATAACCACGAAAACCAGTTCATCGCTGATGTAACTAGCTCTTTACTGGGTCAGCTTGAGCACTCTTATGAAACTCGTAAGGGTTACTGGAAAGGCGGTACTGTATCTGTATTCGGTTACGGCGGTGGTGTTATTCCTCGTTTCTCTGAAGTAGCTGACGCTTTCCCTGAGTCTAAAGAATTCCATACTATGCGTATTCAGCCGACTCCTGGTAACTACTACACAACTGACATGTTGAACCAGCTAGGTGCATCATGGGAAAAATACGGTTCTGGTCTACAAACTTTCCACGGTCAGACTGGTAACATCATGTTTATCGGTACTACAACTGATGGCACACAGAAATTCTTCGACGAAATCAATGATTACGGCTGGGATATGGGTGGTGCGGGTCCTTGTGTACGTACTGCTATGTCTTGTGTTGGTGCAGCTCGTTGTGAAATGTCTAACTGTAATGAGCATGCTGCTCAGCGTTGGTTAGTAAACAACTTCACTGATGACGTTCATCGTCCAGCTCTACCTTACAAATTTAAATTCAAAATTTCTGGTTGCCCTAACGATTGCCAAAATGCAATTGAACGTGCTGACTTTGCTGTTATTGGTACATGGCGCGATGATATGCGTGTTGATCAGGGCGAATTCAAAAAATACGTTGAAGCTAAAGGCCGTCAATACATCATTGATAACGTAATTACTCGTTGCCCAACTCAGGCGCTTGCTCTGAACGATGACGACACTATTGCTGTTGATAACCGTAACTGTGTTCGCTGCATGCATTGCATCAACGTTATGCCTAAAGCATTACGCACAGGTACTGACAAGGGTGTAACAATTCTTATCGGTGGTAAGCGTACACTGAAAATCGGTGACCTTATGGGTACTGTTGTTGTCCCATTTAGAAAGCTTGATACTCGTGAAGATTACGAAGAAATGGTTGAGCTTGCTGAAGAAATCATTGATTTCTGGGCAGAAAATGGCCTTGAGCACGAACGTTGTGGTGAAATGATCGAGCGTATCGGTCTGGTTAACTTCCTTGAAGGTATCGACGTTGAAGTTGATCCAAACATGGTTAGCTCTACTCGTCAAAGCTCTTACGTTCGTATGGACGGTTGGGATGACGAAGCTGTTAAATGGTTTGAGCGTAAAGCTGAAGCATAAGCAGTAACAAAGATCTGATAGCCGTGGTGGTTACCACGGCTGTTTTTATAAGTTTAATTTAAAATTTTTTGAGGAAATAATCATGGCAATGGCAGATATGCGTCCACCCATCGAGTCTGGATGCCCAGACGGTTTCCAGTACATGCATCCAACAATGCGTCGTAACTTTGGATTATGGAAATATCACACTGACCCTAAGCCTGGCGTTTTACGTCACGTTGCAGAAAGTGGCGAAGAAATCTTCACTGTAAAAGTAGGTACTCAACGTATTCTAGATATCTTCAGTCTTCGTGAGCTAACATCTATTGGTGATGAGTTTGCAGACGGTTATATCCGTTTCACTATCCGTTCTAACATCGAATACTATGTAACTGACGAATCTAAGGTTGACCCTTTGATAGAAGCAGTTGAAAAATTAGGTTATGTTGTTGGTGGTACTAAGAACTCTGTTACATCTTTGTCTCATACACAGGGCTGGTTACATTGTGATATTCCTGGTACTGACGCATCTGGCGTTGTTAAATCAATGATGGATGAACTGATCGACGATTTCAAATCTTGGAACATGCCTAATCGTGTTCATATCACTACTTCTTGCTGCCAGATTAACTGTGGTGGTCAGGGTGATATCGCGATTAACGTACAGCACACTAAGCCACCTAAGATTGACCACGCACAAGTATCGAACGTTTGTGAGCGTCCATCTGTTGTTGCTCGTTGCCCAGTAGCGGCGATTCGCCCTGCAATGGTTGACGGCAAGCCTTCATTAGAAGTTGATGAGAAGAAATGTATCTGTTGTGGTGCATGTTTCCCTCCTTGTCCTCCAATGATGATCAACGATGCTGAGCACTCTAAACTTGCAGTATGGGTTGGTGGTAACCACTCTAATGCACGTGGCAAGCCTACTTTCCAGAAGCTAGTTGCTTCTGCAATTCCTAACAACCCACCTCGCTGGCCTGAAGCTGCAGGTATCGTTAAACTGATCCTGAAATGCTACAAAGAAGATGCTCGTGATTGGGAACGTGTTGGTGAATGGGTTGAGCGTATCGGATGGCCTCGTTTCTTCGAACTAACGGGTCTACCTTTCACTAAATACCACATTGATAACTGGCGCGGTGCTCGTGCTAGCCTTAATGCTTCTACTCATATCCGTTTCTAAGAGGTTATATGAAGATGAAATATAGCATTATGGTTAACGAAGGGCCTTATACTCATCAGGCATCTGACACTGCTTTGCAATTTTGCAAAGCGGCGTTAGAAGCTGAGCATGAAATTTTTCGTGTATTCTTTTATCACGATGGCGTGAATAACGGTACTCGTTACACAGTTCCGCCAGCGGATGATCGTAATATCCAGAAAGAATGGTCAAAACTTGCTGAAACACATGAAATTGATTTGGTTATCTGTATTGCAGCGGCTCAACGTCGCGGCATCATGGATGCTGATGAAGCAAAACGTCAAGGCATTGATGGCGATAATATCGCTCCAGGCTTCCGTATTTCTGGTTTAGGCCAGTTAATTGAAGGCGGCATCATTGCTGACCGTCAATTAGTGTTTGGAGATTAAGATGGCGACTAAAAAATTCATGTTTGTAAATAGAAAAGCACCATACGGTACAGTGTATGCGCTTGAATCTTTAGAAGTTGTGTTAATCGCTGCTGCTTTCGAGCAGGACGTATCTCTTGCATTTGTTGGTGATGGCGTTTATGAGATTGTTAAAGGTCAGTCTACTGATGGCATTGGCATGAAGAACTTCTCACCTACATACAAAGCACTAGGTGATTACGAAGTAACTAAACTTTATGTTGAAAAAGAATCTCTTGAAGCTCGTGGTCTTACTTTAGATGATCTTATGGATCTTGTATGGGAAGACGAAGACGAAGATTACGCTGAAAAGCCATCTATTCGTTTAGTTAGCGCTGCAGAACTTGCTGAAGTTTTTGACGATCAAGACGTTGTTTTAAGCTTCTAAGGGGTATAAAGATATGTCAACTTTACACACAGTAAATAAATCACCTTTCGAGCGTGACTCACTTTCATCTTGCATTCGTTTAGCTGCCAAAGGCAGTGCGATTCTTTTAATTGAAGACGGTGCATTAGGTGCTATGGCGGGTACTGACCATTCTGATATGGTTTCAGGCGTAATGAAAGATGTTTCAGTTTATGTATTAGGTCCCGATCTTGCAGCTCGCGGTATGAGCGAAGATCGTGTAATCGACGGTATTCAGGTAGTTGATTATAGCGGTTTTGTAGAACTTACGACTAAACACGACACGTGTCAGTCCTGGTTATAAACCTGTTTAACATTATTCATACTTAGGAGTATAGAAAATGCCTTTCGAAGCAAACGGTAAGACTTTTGAAACAGACGAAGAAGGTTACATGGTTGACCTAGGATCTTGGGAGCCAGACTGTGCAACTGTTATGGCTGCTCTAGAAGATCAGCCTCTAACTGAAGCACACTGGGAAGTTCTTAACTTTCTACGTGAATACTATGACGAATACCAAATCGCTCCAGCAGTACGTGTACTGACTAAGGCAATTGGTAAGAAGCTTGGTAAAGACAAAGGTAACAGCAAGTACTTATACGAGCTATTCCCTTACGGCCCAGGTAAGCAAGCATGTAAATATGCAGGTCTTCCAAAGCCAACTGGTTGCGTTTAATTTTAAACGTAGTTAGATAAAGTCGGGGAGATTCATCTCCCCTGCCTTTATTTATAAAATATATTTTAATTCTAAAGATGTATTTTATAAGTAACAGAAAACAACTAATCCTCAGCTAAGTTTTAGCTGAGGATTAGTGTACCCATAACAATTTAATTGAATGAAGTAGCGGAGTACGACTTAGTATGTCAACTTTAATTGCAGCGCTGTTAGTTTTAGCCACAATCTTTATGATTCTTGGCCTGGCACGAAAAGCCCGTCAATACCGTGCAACCCCTGCACCTTTAAAAATCCCCGTTACTCCAGCACCAAAAACTACCGGTGGTGTTGTACTTCGTCTGGCTAAAGAAGTTGTTTTATTTGCATCTCTTTTCCGTTCAAACAAATGGACATGGCTTTTCGGCTGGCTGTTTCATGTATCACTAGCTTTAGCATTTATACGTCATCTACGTTATGTGATCGACCCTGAAGGCCCTTTAGGTTTTATGATGCCTGTTATTGGTTTATGGATCATTCAAACTGCAGGTAAATATGCAGCTTTCGGTATGATCATTGGTTTAGGCGGTTTACTCGCTCGCCGCTTCCTGGTTGCTCGAGTTCGTTATATTTCTGCTCCATCTGATTATCTAATGTTAATTTTATTACTAGCTATCACTCTAAGTGGTTTTGTAATGAGCTTTATTTCATATGTAGACATCGTTGCAGTAAAAATGTTCATGCTGGGTATTATTAATTTTGATCTTCAGGAACTACCTGAAGGTACAGCGCTTGTAGTGCACCTTTTACTAGTCGCTATTCTAGGTTTTGTTTTACCTATAAGTAAATTACTACACATTCCAGGTGTGTTTTATGCACCTACACGTAATCAGGTTGATAACCCTCGCGAAAAACGTCATATCGCAGACTGGGCTAAACCACTGGATGAAACACGTGAAAATTACCCTGAATTAGTCGCTTCTCGCGAAAAGAAGACTGAAGAAGAATAGTTTTAAATGTAGGTACGATTAATCTCTCACCTACATAGTTTTTAAGTTTCACAATATTTTACACTGGGTCTTTTAAATAAAAGCCTCAGCTAAATTAAAACGAATAAAAACGAACTTAACGTTCGTATAACGAGGAATCCAATAGTGGCTGATATCGAAGTTCCTGAAGTCAAAGAGTATGCGGTAGTTCCAATGCCTAAAGATGGCGTTATGAATCACCTTAAACCTTTTGTGGCAAAGCCGGAATTCCAGGAAGCTATGGGCTACATCGGTAAAAAAGTTCAGAAAGACGAAAAGTCTATGCCTGAATATGTTTTAGTTGATGGCTGGAAAGAAAAAGCACTTGATAAAATGGGCGATCTTTTAGGTAAATATCGCAGCTTACAGGTGTTCATGGATTCTTGCGTTAAATGTGGCGCATGTACTGATAAATGTCACTATTTCTTAGGCACAGGCGACGCGAAAAATATGCCCGTTGCTCGTCAAGATCTATTACGTAGCGTTTATCGTCGTTATTTTACCTTCGCAGGTAAGTACTTTCCTAAACTCGTTGGTGCAAAAGATTTAACTGAAGAAGTTGTTGACGACTGGTACAGCTACTTCCATCAATGTTCAGAATGTCGTCGTTGTGCAGTGTTCTGCCCATACGGTATTGATACAGCTGAAGTAACAATGGCTGCTCGTGAAATTCTTGCACACATTGGTCGTGGTCAGAAATACGCAAACGAAATTATCGGTAAAGTATTCACTATTGGTAATAATCTTGGCTTACCTGAAAAAGCATTGATCAATGTACTTGAAGGCCTTGAAGAAGACGTTGAATACGATATTGAAGTACCGGTTAAGTTCCCATTAGACGTAAAGGGTGCGGACATTCTACTAGTAACCCCTTCTGCTGACTTCTTTGCTGAACCTCATATCGATGGTCTGATCGGTTACGCAAAAGTATTCCACCAGACAAACACAAGCTGGACACTAAGTTCAATTGCTTCTGAAGCGGGTAACTTCGGTTTATTTATCGGTTCATACGAAAATATGCAGCGTGTTTCAATGCGTATTCGTGAAGCAGCATTACAATTAGGTGTTAAGCGTATTGTATACGGTGAGTGTGGCCACGCATGGCGCGTTGGTTACAGTTTCTTAAATACTCTCGCTGGCCCATTTGATTTTCTGGATCAAAACTACCCTATTCCTCAGCATATCTGTGAGTTTACTTTAGATAAACTTGAAAAAGGTGAGCTGACAATTGATAAATCACGTAACGATGATAAAACCGTTACCTTCCACGATTCATGTAATGTGGCACGTGGTTCAGGCATGGGTACAGAGCCTGGTGGTCAATTTACAATTCCTCGCGCAGTTATTAAAGCGGTATGTAATAACTATGTTGATATGGAAAAAGACACTATACACGATGCAACATTCTGTTGTGGTGGTGGCGGTGGTCTGTTAACAGACGACCTGATGGAATTACGTGTTAAAGGTATATTGCCTAGAGCAACTGCACTGATTAATGCGAAAGAAGAATCTGGAGTAACTCATATGGCAGCAATATGCGCTATCTGTAAGAGCCAGTTCACCAAAGTACTGCCTTATTATGGCTTTACTATGGACCAAATTGTTAGTGTTCACCAATTAGTTAGTGATGCGATCGTCCTGGAAGGCCAGGTTGACGCTGAAGACTAATTGATTAGCACTGACTAAAGAAACAACTTAACAAACGATTTTGTTGCACCGTATTGTGCAATTTATGCGAAATGTCAAAATTGAAAAAGATTTTTTTACAAAAGTAAATACCTCTTTTTCAAAAGAGACATACCTCCATAAATCAGTATGATACGCCGCAACTTGATTTTTAACTATACGTTTAGCCTATAGGAGAATAGCATGGCAACTTCAAAAGAAGACATGCAGACTAACAACTTGAACTACCGCCGTTACAAAGAAGGCGATACTGAATGGTCAAGCATGCACGATAAAATTTTCGTAGAAGACACTTCTTACAAGTGCCCTACTTACGTGCACCGTACTCCACCATGTCAGGGTAGCTGCCCTTCAGGTGAAGATATTCGCGGTTGGTTAGATATCGTACGTGGTATCGAAACTCCACCAGAAGGCATGACTAAAGAAGAGTATGCGTTCCAACGTTCTACTTCTGCTAATCCATTCCCAGCTATGATGGGTCGTGTTTGCCCTGCTCCTTGTCAGGACGGTTGTAACCGTAATGATGTTGATGACTTTGTTGGCATTAACTCAGTTGAGCAATACATTGGTGACAGTGCGTTTGCTGAAAAATATAAATTTGCTGGCCTTCCAAACTTAGGTGATAAGAAAGTTGCTATCATCGGTGGTGGTGTTGCAGGTATGTCAGCTGCTTACCACTTACGTAAGTTCGGTATTGGTTCTACTATCTTTGATGATCACTCAGAACTGGGTGGCATGATGCGCTACGGTATCCCTGGCTACCGTACTCCACGTGATGTAATGAATCACGAATGTATGCGTATCCTTGATATGGGCGGCATCGAAACTAAATTAAATACGCGCGTTGGTAAAGATGTTCCTGTTGCTGATCTTGAAAAAGATTACGATGCAGTATTATGGGCACTAGGTTGTAAGAATGGCCGTGGTCTATTCATTGACAACTTCAATGAGGTTCCTAATGCTATCACCGCTGTTGACTTCCTTGAACAGTTCAACAAAGGCGACATGAAGTACACAGGCAAAAATATTGTATGTGTAGGTGGTGGTGATACCTCTATCGATGTTGTTTCAGTTTCTCGCCGTATTGGTACCCTGAAGAATATGGGTGATGAGAAGCCAGAAGATTCAGCTGAAGGTCGTGTTAAGCACGGTGATATCGCTGATGCTGACAAAGAGCCTTGCGCTAACGTTACATTAACGGCTTTATTCAAGCAGGAAGAAATGACTGCTGCAGAACATGAAGTTAACGACGCTTTGATTGAAGGCGTAACTATCATGAACGAAGTAATGCCTGTTGAAATCATCACTGATGAAAACGGTCGAGCTACTGCACTTAAGTTAGTTGACTCCAAGTTTGAAAACAACGCACCTGTTGCTGTTGAAGGCGGTAAAGAGTACATCGTTGAATGTGACCTAATCGTTTCTGCGATTGGTCAGTTCGGCGACCTTGAAGGTGTTGAAGATATGGACAACGGTCGTTCACTGATCGATGCTGACAAGTTCTACCAGGTACCTGGTAAGCCAGGTCACTTTGTTGCGGGTGATATTGTTCGTCCTCACCTGTTAACTACTGCTATTGGTCAGGGTTCTGTTGTTGCTGAAACTATCAAGCAATTCATTGACCAGACTGATATGAAAAAGCGTCCTAAAGTTGATGTACACCACTTCAACATTATGGATAAGTTAACTGAGTCTGACATGGTTCCAGAAGGCTTTGCTGGTATTCACGTGAGTACAGATGATCAACGTGGTACAGATACCAGAAATTTCGCTATCCATAACTACGAAGACCGTTCAAATAAAGAAATCATCTCAACTGATTTAATGTTCCTAGGCCACTTCGAAGCTGAAGCACGTAACTTGCGTACTGAAGATGTTCCATCATCTGACGAAGTACTAGGTCACTTTGCTGAACGTATGAATGGTCTTGCTGAAGAAGGCGCAGTTGCTGAAGCAAATCGTTGCATGAGCTGTGGCATGTGCTTCGAGTGTGATAACTGCGTTATCTACTGTCCTCAAGATGCAGTATTCCGTGTTAAGAAAGACCAGTCTACTACCGGTCGTTATGTTGACACTGATTACACTAAGTGCATCGGTTGTCACATCTGCTCTGACGTATGTCCTACTGGATATATCGACATGGGTATGGGCGAGTAATTTATTCGGTACACCTTACTTACCTTAAGGTAAGTAAGGTTACTTGAATAGCTACTACACTATTTAACTTTTTGGAGTTACTAATGCAGCAGTTGAATAAACGCATGCATAACACTTTAATCACAATCGCGGGATTAGCCATGTTGGCTCTTTCCGCTTTTGCGTTTGCAGGTGAAAAACCATCTTTCGCACCGAGTGTTCCACATCCTACTAATGGAACTACGGAATGTGTGCAACCAGAAGATGAAATGAAAAAGAATCACATGAAGTACATACTTCATCAACGTGATGAAACTATGCACGACGGTATACGCACAAAGACATATAGTCTTAAAGAATGCATTAACTGTCACGTACCAAAAGATTCTGAAGCTCGCTTTGGTGATGACAAACATTTCTGCAGCAGCTGCCATAACTTTGCCGGTGTAAGCATCGACTGCTTCCAGTGTCATATGGATCGCCCTATGGGTAGCAAACCTCTAGGTAAAAATCCACACGGAGCACAGGTAACACCTACTGTATCTACACACGGAGCAAACAATGAGTAACTCTGATGTAAATATTTCTCGCCGTAGCTTTGTAGAAAAGTCTGCAACAGCTGCAGCGGCTTTAACGATCGCTCCAGGTGTTTTCTTACACACTGTTGCTGAAGCAAAACCTGCTGATCAGGCTGTTACCAGCGCTGTACGTTGGGGTATGCTGATTGATACTGCAAAATGTGCTTCTGGCTGTACTGCCTGTGTAAGCGCATGTAATACTGAAAATGGCATCGCATCTCACGATCGTCCAAGAACAGACCAACAATGGATTCGTAAAGTAACTCTTCGTGATAAGCAAACTAAACACGAAGTTTCACTACCAATGATGTGTCAGCACTGTGAAACTCCACCTTGTGTTGATGTATGCCCTACCGGTGCATCATTTAAGCGTGAAGACGGCATCGTACTTGTAGATCGTCATATCTGTATCGGTTGTCGTTACTGCATGATGGCCTGCCCTTACAAAGCGCGTTCATTTGCGCACGAAACTGTTGATTTAACTGTAGATTATCAACCACGTGGTAAAGGTACGGTAGAGTCCTGCACTATGTGTGTTCACCGTGTTGATGAGGGTGGAACTCCTGCCTGCGTTGAAGCCTGTTCAGAAGCAGAGCACGGTGCAATGATCTTTGGTGATATTAAAAACCCTGATAGCGAAATTTCTAAGCAGCTAGTTGAACACGGTGGCAAACAAATCCGTGCAGATCTTGGCTTAAATACAGGCGTTCGTTACAGAGGCATTTAAAATATTCGCCACAAGGGGGTGTAGAGAGTAAAGAGTTTTTATTATTTAAATTAACTCCTCGAACTCTACAGTCTCAGTGGCAATATTTTTGAATGAATAAGTTAAAAATTGTTTAATAAATTTACAAGTATTAGAGATTAGTTGAATACTATGAAAAAAATACACTTAGAACAAATTGAAGGTAAAAGCTCTGGCTACTTAGGCTTAATTGCTCTTCTAGGCATGTTTGTACTCGGCGCAATTGGCTCAATGCTTTATATGGAACATGAAGGCCACTGGGTTTCTGGAATGGATAACCAAATCGTATGGGGCCTACCTCATGTATTTGCGGTATTCCTGATCGTTGCGGCATCTGGTGCACTTAACATTGCTTCTATCTCTTCTGTTTTCCAAAAGAAAATATACAAGCCACTTGCCCCACTATCAACTTTAGTCGCTCTAGCATTACTAACCGGCGGTTTAATGGTACTGGTGCTTGATTTAGGTCGCCCAGATCGCCTGATCGTTGCTATGACTTACTATAACTTCAAGTCTATCTTTGCATGGAACATGATTTTATATAACGGTTTCTTCGCAATAGTCGGTATCTACGCATGGTTTATGCTAGATCGTACGATGAAAAAATATAGCCGATACGCTGGTATTGCAGCATTTGTATGGCGCTTAGCTTTAACGACTGGTACCGGCTCGATCTTCGGTTTCCTTGTAGCACGTTCAGCTTATGACATGGCTATGATGGCACCTATGTTCGTTATAATGTCATTCTCGTTTGGTCTGGCAGTATTTATACTAGTATTACTTGCATCATATAAAGGCACTGATCGACCTCTAGGCGATGTTGTTGTGAATCGCTTACGTGCCTTATTAGGTACCTTTGTATTCGCTACACTTTATTTTGTAATTGTTTATCACCTGACTAACCTTTATGCGACTGAGCATCATGGTTATGAAGCATTTATTTTATTGGGTGCTAATGGTGGTGAAACCTATTCTAATATTTTCTGGGTTGGTCAGATCTTCCTGGGTAGCCTACTTCCTATTGCTATGATTTATGCACCTGCTGTTAAAAACTGTCGTAAGACATTAGCAATGGCATCTATGCTGGTTGTTATTGGTGGTTTATCTGCAATGTACACAATCATCATTGCTGGCCAGGCATATCCAATGGAAATGTTCCCTGGAATGGAAGTACTAAGCACAACATTCTTTGATGGTGCAGTAAGTCAGTATTCTGCAACCCTACCTGAACTACTATTAGGTTTAGGTGGCGTGGCAATGTCACTGATTATGATTGTATTGGGTATTAAGGTGCTAGGCTTCTTGCCTGCATCTTTAGAAGACTCAATCGCTGACCCACATCATAAGGCTGAATAAGTTTCTAGTTAACTTTTAAAGCTTTAAGCAGACGGCCCGGGGATTACTTCGGGCCGTTTGTGTTTATGAAATACCAAGAGTTATTGTAAATAAAAATCATGTCACACTTCTTCATTTCAGCTGCTCATAAATCCTCAGGCAAAACGACCCTGAGTATAGGCCTGTGTGCAGCTTTAGCTGAAACTGGTTCTATTGTGCAGCCTTTTAAGAAGGGGCCTGACTACATAGATCCAATGTGGCTAAGTAGAGCCTCTAATCGCCCCTGCCATAATCTCGATTTTTACACCATGCAACAAGATGAGATTATCGATACCATTGCAAGATATTCTAAAAACACAGATATTACCGTTATCGAAGGTAATAAGGGTCTGTACGATGGCCTTGATTTAGATGGCAGCAACTCAAATGCTGCACTTGCCACCCTGGTTAAAGCTCCAGTTATTTTAGTCTTAGATGCACGTGGAATGACTCGTGGTATTGCGCCTTTAATTCTGGGTTATCAATCATTTGATAAAGATATTAATATCGCTGGTGTAATCTTGAACCAACTTGGCGGTAGCCGACATGAAAGCAAGCTTCATGCAGTTATTGAGCATTATACCGATGTAAAGGTTATAGGATCTGTCTATAAAAACCCTGCGCTATCTATAGATGAACGTCACTTAGGGCTAATGCCAAGTAATGAAGACGATTCAGCAGACACTAAAATCCATCAAATTCGAGATATTATTAAAGATCAGGTAGATTTAGATTTACTCCGTAACATAGCTAACAAGGCTCCTTCATTACCAGAAGTTACATCTCAAAAACAAGAGCCTATTCAAGTCACTTCACCACTTAAAATAGGTATTGTAGAAAATGATGCTTTTGGGTTTTATTACCCTGATGACCTGGATGCCATGCGCAATACGGGTGCAGAGTTAATTAGTATTGATACTATACGTGACGAATCATTGCCTGAGATTGATGCCTTATTTATCGGTGGAGGTTTTCCGGAAACCCGTATCAAAGAACTGGATGCAAACGTTTCAATACGCACACAAATTAAAAAAGCCTTAGAGAATGGCCTACCCTGCTATGCTGAATGTGGTGGTTTAATGTACCTGAGCCGCAGTTTAAGCTGGAACGATCAAAAAGGTGAAATGGTCGGCTTCATACCTGCTGAGTGTGTCATGCATAAAGCACCTCAGGGCCGTGGTTACATTCAATTAGAAGAAACCGCCGAACACCCATGGGGGGCATTTAAACCCTCACCAGAGCCTGTAATAGCTGGACACGAGTTTCACTACTCAGCACTTGAAAATCTTCAACCAAATGTTAAATTTGCCTACCGGGTTAAACGTGGCTCTGGCATTAACGGTGAATCAGATGGCATCGTTATAAACAATACTCTAGCAAGCTATGCACACTTACGTGATACGGCTTCCAACCACTGGGCACAGCGTTTTATACAGTTTGTGCAACAATGTAAACAAAATCGGAACTAATATTATGAACATGATTAAATTAACTCCTGCTGCGGCCAAGATGATTAAGCACTCTGCTAAAGAAGGCAATTTAGATGGTCTACCTCTACGCCTTGCCTGTACAAAAATGCAAGATGGCAGCTACCATTACGGTATGGGCTTTGATGATGTTAAAACAGATGATATTACACATACGTCTGAAGGCATCGATTTAATTGTATCTGTTACTGCAAATGAATTTATGAATGGCATGACAATTGACTATGTTGAAATTGAAGAAGGAAAAGAACAGTTCATTTTCATGAACCCTAATGACCCAAGCTATGTAAAACCAACTGAATAATTTATAACATATCAATGTGATTCAGCTTTGCTAGAACTGCCCTACGGCTATAAGAGAAAATAATATAACATGTCATTTTCAGAACGCATCTATTACGATTTTAAACAAATGTCTAATCAACATTTATTTAAATGTATTTCCGCGTTATTTGTTTTATTGTTTTGCCTTGTCCTTAGTAGTTTCTGGCTAGCTAATACTGAAACCAATAAATCACTTGCACTATTTGTACAAATAATTCTGATTGCATTAGTTTTTATAAGCATTTCATTTATTGCTTTTAACAACAAGAAAAAGCAGGCAAGTAATAGTCAGCAACAACATAGAGCTCAACAAATTCTTTATAACATCACCACCGCTGTCAGTAAGGGACGTGAATTAAAAGAAATACTGAATATTTTCTGTAAAAAGACCTATGAAGAATTAGAAGCTCACAATGTATCTGTATGGCTAATCACTGAAAATAACTGGCTTGAATATATCACTGGCTCAGGCATTGACCCAAAGATTGTCTCACAACAAAAACGTATCAAGATCACTCAGGAGTTATCTGATACTCTAATAAATAAATCAATTATTCACGATAATGAACATGTAACCCGTTTAGCTGAAATTCTTCAATGTGACGTCTCAGATGAAGCTCGTTCATTTTATCTAACACTACATCATCAAAATCGTACTTTGGGTGTTGTTCGTATTAAATTGAACCAGCTACCCTTAAGTAACCAGAAAGATCTCTACGAATTATTTTCCACACTTGCGGGGCAGCTTTGTAATTCAATTGAAAAAGCTAAACAAGATCAGGAATCGCGTCGCATGATCATCATGCAAGAACGTAGCTTAATTGCGAATGAATTACATGACTCTCTGGCACAAACACTGGCTAGCCTACGGTTTCAGGTAAGGGTACTTGATGAAACACTGCAACCAACAGCCGAATTTCAGTCCATCAGAGGTATAGAGCAGGTAGAAAATAGTTTAGACGAAGCTTACTCTGACTTACGCGAATTAATTGCGCATTGTCGCACACCTATCGATACACAGGGTCTTATACAAGCTGTAGAAAAACTTATTTCTCGCATGCGTAAAGACTCAGGTATTCATATACTATTTCAAAAAGAATGGGACCATTCCGATCTTCCACCTAATCTGGAAATGCACCTTTTTCGCATTGTACAGGAAGCCATGAATAACATTCGAAAACATAGTAATGCACAAAATGTGCATTTGATGTTTCGTTGCGATGAAAATGGCCACCATCGAATTTTAATCGAAAATGATGGCCTTGGTTTCGAAATGCCTAAAGACAGTGATCATCCTGGAAAGCATGTAGGACTGAGCATTATGAGTGAACGTGCAAATTACCTTGGTGGTGAATTACGTGTAGAGAGTGAGCCGGATGAAGGTACACGAATCGAGCTTAACTTCACTTATAGCAGCGACACAGATCATGACCCACTACAAAGACTATCGGAGATAAGCTCTTGAGTATGCGCGTATTAATCATAGACGACCACGCCCTGTTTAGAGTGGGCCTACAGGGCTTACTTGAACAACGTGGTATTGAAGTTATAGATGCGGTAGCTGATGGATCGAAAGGACTACTGTTAATTAATGAACTAAAGCCCGATATAGTATTACTTGATCTGCGCATGCCTGACATGAGCGGTCTTGAGGTATTACAAAAAGCTAAAGAGCAGAAAATTAAAATCCCAATTGTAATGTTAACTACCAGTAATGAAGAACAAGATCTGGTTGAAGCACTTAGAAATGGAGCCCAGGGCTACCTGTTAAAAGATATGGAGCCTGATGAGCTAGTTAGTGCATTACGAGATATAGAAAGAGGTAAAAGTGTAGTTGCACATGGCCTGACTGATGTACTTGCAAAAATGGTTCAGGGTGATCCATTAGATATAGAGAAAAAAGAAACCCCTTTTTCAGCACTAACGCCTCGTGAGCTTGAAATATTATGCCTGCTTGCTGATGGACAAAGCAATAAAGTTATTGCCAGAAATCTAGGTATTTCCGATGGTACAGTAAAACTTCATGTGAAAGCTATTCTACGCAAACTTGAAGTTCACTCACGAGTAGAAGCAGCAGTAATTGCAGTAGAACAGGGCCTAAGACAAAAACAATCGTAACTGCTTAGAATGCCATTGTATGATTTTATAGCTAAGTTTAGATATGACCTTTATATTTTAAACGAAGATTTTTCAGCCTGATTTAAAACCATACAGTAGCTAGCTGATAACTTACGACTAACAAAATAATACTCATCGAGAAATTATCATTATGAAAACATTCAGATCACTTATTGACGAAGTACTACCGAATATTAATGAGGTATTTCCCTGGGATCTGGAAGAAAAATTAAACAGTTCAAATGATATTTTACTAATAGATATTACCGAACCCGGAGAGTATGCAACAGTACACATCAATAACTCTATTAACGTACCAAGAGGTATTTTAGAGGCTTCTTGTGATTGGGGTTACGAAGACACCGTGCCCGTACTAGCGAATTCAAGAGACAAAGAAGTGATCGTTGTTTGCCGCTCAGGTAATCGCAGCGCGCTCGCTGCATTTACCATGCAATTATTGGGCTTTACTAATGTATCATCCCTTAAAACGGGTTTACGTGGCTGGTTTGATTACGAATTACCTTTATACAATGAGTTTGAGCAAGAAGTCGATGAAGATGAGGCCGATGCATATTTCAGCAAAGGCCCACGAGCAGACCAGATGGAACCATAATAATTATTATATTTAGTTACTTAACAGATGAATAGCCGAACTTCTCGTCTCCAGGAATGGTAACTAATATAACTTTAATAAAACTTACGATCTTTACGACGTTTACCTGCCTGCTGAACAACCACGCCTTTTATTTGTGAAGGTCCTTTAAATTCTTCTGTTTCATACAAGTCATTTAAAGGTACCAGATAATGCTTTCCATCATGCTCTCTGTACTGACGAAATGTATATTCATCTTTCATATCCAGAGCCACTACATAACAACCATCACGGATAACACCCTCTGGATCAACAACTATCACAACCTCATTCATAAACTCGGGCTGCATTGAGTCACCTAATACTTGTAATGCAAAGGGTTCGGCTTTACTACAGGATGATGCTTCCATTGATGAGTCACTCTAAATTTTTCTGGTCAATAATTATACACTAATATTGGCTTAATAAAGCCCCTTAATAGGCCTACTAGTCACATTACCATAAGCAAATAGCCGATTATTTCACATTGAAATCAGCGTATTAATTAAAAGAATCAACCTTTAACTACTTCTATCACATTGATTTATATGCATATTTTAAAATATAAGCGATATTCCGCTATTTTTCATTACCTTTAGTTATATACGCCCTTCCAACCAATATCATATAGCATAGGTGTGCACGCACCTCACTCATCTCACAATGATTGATAATATACTTTGACTATCACTACATTAAACCCACTGATTATGGTCAATACGCTAATAGAAGGTATAATTGGCTTAATTTTATTAAACGTAGTTAAGGAATATCTGGCCATATCATGTCATCACAAAAAATTAGCAGAAATAAAGCCGTTCAATTTACATATACCATTACCGATGATCAGGGCAATGTCGTAGAACAGGTCGACCTACCAGTTAACTATGTACACGGCGCTGGCACCATGGGCTTAATTGAACAAGTAGAACGAGCAATGGAAGGTCTTACGGTTGGTGAAAGCGTTTCAGTTGACATCCCCCCCGCAGATGGTTTTGGTGATTATGATCCTGAATTAACCTTTACGGATGACCTTGCAAACGTGCCCCCACAGTTTAGAAAAATCGGTGCGCAGGTTGAAATGGCGAATAGCGAAGGTGAATCTAAAACATTTGTCGTTTCAAAAATAGAAGGCGATAAATTGACAGTAGATGGTAACCATCCACTTGCTGGAAAAGTTGCAACATTTAAAGTTAAAGTGCATGAAGTGAGGGATGCCAGCCCCGATGAAATTCGTAACGGTATTTCAAACCCCGACGTTTCAATTCACTAGACCCCGTCTTTTTAAAATCAATATAAGGCCTGTCATGTCATGACATATACGACATGACAGTGCTTAATGTCATCTTAACGAAAACCAACAAAATCGTTAACTCCTTGATTTGTATTACTATATAAACTTGGCCTAATACTTGTAACAGTCCTCCTCATATAATTATCTAACCACATAGAGGACAAATTTCATGGCACATATTGCAATTATTGGCGCAGGCGTTGGCGGACTCCCCTGTGCATATGAAATGCGTGAAGAGCTAGGCAAAGAACACAGCATCACGATTATTAATAATCGAGACCATTTTCAGTTCACACCGTCTAACCCCTGGGTTGCCGTTGGTTGGCGTAGTGCAAAAAATATATCTGTACCATTAAAACCTGTACTAAAGAAGAAGCGCATAGACCTAATAGTAGATACCGTTACTGAAATCGACGCAGAAAATAACATACTTAAATTTGAATCTACTGCACCACTGAATTACGACTTTCTGGTAATTGCCACAGGCCCAAGACTCGCATTTGAAGAAGTACCCGGTTCAGGCCCGGACGGCCATACATCTTCAATTTGCACTACCGAACATGCGCAAGCCACATATAAGCAATTCCAACACCTACTGGAAAACCCAGGCCCGATAGTAATCGGTGCTATGCCGTTTGCCAGCTGCTTTGGGCCTGCCTATGAGTTTGCATTTATTGTTGATTCGGAATTACGTAAACGAAAAATTCGCCATAAATACCCCATGACATATGTAACATCTGAACCTTATATCGGGCATCTTGGTTTGGGTGGTGTGGGTGACTCAAGAGGAATGCTTGAATCGGATTTACGCGCACATGATATCAAGTTCATCACAAATGCAAAAACAACTAAAGTTGAAGAAGGAAAATTATTTGCTGAGGAACTAGATACTGTAGGTAATTTAATAAAAGAACATGAAATTGATTTTAATTTTTCTATGATGCTACCCGCTTTTAAGGGAATAGATGCAGTTACTAATGTAGAAGGCCTGTGTAACCCTCGTGGTTTTGTATTAATTGATGATAACCAGCGTAACCCAAAATATAAAAATATTTACTCAGCAGGTGTTTGTGTTGCAATACCTCCTGTTGAGTCAACTCCTGTACCTACCGGTGCACCTAAAACCGGCTATATGATTGAAACTATGGCTACAGCCACAGTAAAGAATATTGGTCACGAACTTCGTGGTGAAGCGCCACAAAAATGTGGCACATGGAATGCCATTTGCCTGGCTGATATGGGTGATACAGGTGCAGCGTTTGTAGCAATACCCCAGATACCTCCACGTAACCTTACCTGGTTTAAAAAAGGAAAATGGGTACATCAGGCGAAAATAGGCTTTGAGAAATACTTCCTGCGTAAAATGCGCAAAGGCAACACCGATTCTGTATTTGAAGTATTTATTTTAAAAGCACTAGGTATTAAAAAGCTGGAAAAACATTAATTTAAAAGTCTTTTCCGTCATCAACGAATAACTATTCGGTGATGACGGTACTTTATTTAAATTTAAAATCTACAATAGTCTATTTTTTAAGCAAATCACGTTCTTTATTAACAAGAAAATCTGCAATCGCTAACATTTCTTTCATACCACCGGCTCGCATACGATCAATGCGGTACTTACCATTTACAACAATTTCTGGTACACCAACTGGCTTATAATTTTTTACTCTTGCTTCTGCTTGTTGAGCCTGTTGAATGACCCCATCTGAATTAAAGCTTTCACTAAAGCGCTTTTTATTAACACCATAAGCTGCAAAAAACTCAGATAATTCCTCTTCAGTACTAAGCTTTTTTTGCTTAATAACAACAGCATTAAACAAGGGATTATGTATTTCAGATAAAACATTTAATTTTTCTGCTGTATAAAAAGCCCTTGCAAAAAACTTCATTGGCTTATTCCATACAGCAGGAAAGGACCATGAGTCAATTTCATCTGATTGCTGAGTTTCCCACTGTTTAAACTGCGGATCAAATTCATAGCAATGAGGGCATCCATATGAAAACATTTCTACCACTTCAATTTTTTTACTGTTCCGCGTAGAAACTGGGTTATCTAATACCGTATAATGCTCACCTGCAATATATCGCTCCATATCATTAGGTTCGGCTCTAACTTTATTTTCTGTTACGTATGCTGTTTGAGCCTGCTTTCTTTTTGCTGATAAAATAAAAACATCTTCTTTTGGAACATCATTAAATTTTTCAATCATATGTGTTTCTATTTCTGAAATTTTATCTATTACATCCATACCCTCAGATACACTTCCAAAAACAGTGTAACCTGGCTGTAGCTTACCTTTATAATCTAAACTGGCATTATCAGCCAGGTTAATATAAAACTGTGAAGTAGCTGTATCAGGGTGCATTCGACGTGCCATAGATATTGTGCCTCTGGAATTTTTCAACCTATTCGCCGATTCACTTTTAACTGCTGCATGCGGCTTTTTAAGTTTCATGCCTTTCTCATAACCACCAGCCTGAACTACAAAACCAGGAATCGCACGATGAAACAAGGTATTATCGTAAAATTCTTCATCAACATATTTTAGAAAATTCTCCACTGTTCTTGGTGCTTTCAAAGGGTCTAACTTCAAGGTAATTGATCCTTTACTTGTTTTGAAAACAACCTCAGGCTTATAGGTTTCAGCATTAACTGATGTTACAAACATGTACTGCACAAAGAACACAGCCAAAAGTAAAAACGATAACTTTTTTGATTTCATTTAATTCACCCGCTATATAATTTTCTTAAATTTCATTTTCCATATTTTTTAACATTCGCCTTTCAGAACATGACAGTTACAAATCACGCATCTAAAAGGCACTAATATTAATGTATAAATCTTATCTGGCAGCTACCTGAACAGATACGATTTGTTTTTTACCTGATTTAAAAGTCAGGGTCATATCTACTTTCTGACCTATAGTGAAGTGTTTTTTGGGACCCATCAACATTAGGTGTTTTCCACCGGGCTCAAAATGTATTTGGTCTTTAGCTGGAATAACTAAGTCAGTTACCTCATTCATTTCCATCATGCCATCAATCATAGCCATTTCATGAACTTCTATTGTTTCAAATGCCTTACTTTCAACTTTCAACAGCGTCACATCTTCAGAGCTAATATTTACCAGCGTCATATAACCGGCATTAACTTTAGCTTTAACATGTGCTTCTCTAACCCACGAGTTCATAATAGCAACCACATCGCCAGCTGGTTTGTCGTGACTTACCGTAAACGCTGCTGTCACTGGTGTTTCTGGTATTTTAATGTCTAAGTTTGCTATGCTTGATCCACCCTCTAGTCTTTGAGTTTCACTCTCTATATACTCAAGTAACACATCAGCTTCTTCCTTGTTCAGGCGCATATTTGGCATAGCTAACTTGTTGTATCGATTATAAAGTTCCATAGCAATGGGATCTTTGTTATTTAACATTTTATCCGGCGCCTTAAGCCAGTCATACAACCAACGCTTTTCTCGACGTTTGTTAACACCAAGTAAATCCGGCCCTAATGCACCTGCTAGTTCATTGCCAGTAATTGTGTGACAGGTAGCACAACGTGTACGATAAATTTGTTCTCCACGAGGTATGTTTCGAAGTTCAGGTGCATTAGCATAATCACCACTCCTCACCTGTTTAGCTTTCCATCCTGTCAGCCAGTTACCAATTTGATCTGCGAGTACATAGGTATTTTCAAAAGGTGAACGTTTCATCCAACGCCCCGTTGCCTGGTTACCAATAATCATGCTCACATTATGATTATTCGAGCCATCCTGAATTTCAGGAATATATAAACCCAGTTTTTTACGTAAACTGATAATATCTTTTTTATCACCCGTCAGAAAAGTCCACTTTGCACCGAACCTTTCTCTATACTCTTTTAACACTTCAGGCGTATCATTTTTAGGATCTATTGAAATTGAGTAAAAGAAAACATCTTTACCCATTCGGTCACCCATTATTTTTTGTACTCTAACCAGTTGTGCCGTTTCTAGCGGACAGGTATCTGGGCAACTTGTGTAAATAAAATTAATTGCGACCACTTTATCTTTAATCAGGTCATCAAAGAAACGTACCTCTTTACCTTCATGAGTAGTTAATGAAACATTTGGAAAATAAGTCGCACCCCAGGGTGAGGCAAAACTCAAACCAGAAATAGTGCTCATAAGAATAAAAGCGATGGTCGCCACCCAAGAATAATTTCGCATAATAACTCTCGTTCAAACGCTTCTTTATTAAACAGAAAAATCTGCGGTAAGCTTTTGTGCTCACCGCAGATCTAGTCCTTATTTCTAGCTATTACTAAAAATTAGTAACGTCTAGTCCTTTTTACTTTTACCTTAACGAGCTTTCTCCAGGGCACGTGCTCTGTGAATTGCTCCGTCCAAAGTAACTGGAGTTGGGCAGTTCACCACGTGAGGTGAGTTCGGGTTGATAAAGTCATAGTTATCCACTCGAATATCACCTATACCATCACCATCAAGATCCGGGCTATTGTCGCCAGCGGCAATCGCAGGTGGTGCAGGTAATTCCAGGATTTCTAACTTGCCGTCTTTACGTAGCTGCTTGAGATCCTTAAGGCTCTTAACAACTCGATCATGAGGCTCTAGCCAGTGAGCAAAACCAATGTGCCACATTGGGCTGTAATCCTGCGCTGGCATAAAGTACGACGGAATACCAATCTGACTACCGAATGGGCCACCGCCACCACTTATACCAAATCCACCAGGTAAACCACCTTCACCACCATCAGCGGTAGCTGGCTGGGGCATTGGGGGATAACTCTTATGCAAACGAGTACCAGGCACGAACTGAACTAATGGTACTGCAACTGTCCCAAGGAACTGATGCTTAGGTACGTTGGGCACGCCCATCGCTCTTGCTGGTCCTGCAGGGAATGTATCTACAACAATGTAGTAAGGCAGATAATCACCACCTTCAGTCCACGATTTATGCAATTTCAAAGTTACATAAGGTGGTGTTGCAGCTGTATCAAGTTCAATCACGTGACCAGATCTGTCAGCTCGACCCCATTCAAAACCATTGTAAGCACAAACGGTATTTGCTGGGTTATCAGGCAGTGCCAGACATTGCTCATCAACACGGTTATGTTCCCAGGACTCATCACCCCAGCTGATAACAATCATATTGAAAACAACTTCTTTACCAGCGTAATTAACTCTACGTAATGGTGAGTAACCGTTGTTAGGATCTACATCTGGAATTGCCGCAGGGTTACCACAAGTTTCACCAGGTAGTGCATCGGCTGAAAGTGGCTCACCTACACGGCAATTTGGGTTAGCCCATACAGGGTTAGGTAAATCACCATAGAAGGTCCAGTTACCCGCTTCATCTATACTAGCTTCAGAAGTAGCTGCCGGGTTAACACCAACTAGTCCACCAGCCCAGGCAATACCCAGTTCTTCAGATAGTGCTTCATCACTTACGTCATGCATAATGAAGTGGATTTGACGTGAGTTACCATCATTATCGATGTTAATACCCTTACGTAATTCGAATGTAATCGCACCACGTTCGTTATCTGGCTCAGGATCAGACATTGCATCACCAATGAATTCATCACTGATAGTTACATTATTTGAACCCTGTAGATCTTCACGCAGAGTCGGAATAGAACCCAGACTATTAATGGTTACACCATCTCTAATCCAAACATTAAATGGTTCTAACTCAGGACCGAATTCACCTACAGCATCACCTTCTCTAAATGTGGGTAATGCAACAGAGTCAACATAACTTACACCATCCCATGTAGGTAGAGGTGTAGGCATTAGTTTGACCTGCCCCGGGTTCTCTATGTCCCAACGCAATAACATTGCATGGTCTTCATGCTGAGTATTATGGCAATGTTCCATATAGGTACCAGCGAACTCACGGAAGCGCAGTGCAACCTCTACTAAGTCACCACTATCAGGTTGAGGACCTAAACGATAAACATCTTTACGTGCCCATAGCTCATGCTCAGGTGGTTCTTTTCCATTACGACGTAGAATAATCCCTTCTTCGAAATGAATATGGATCGGATGACTCCAGGTACCACTATTGATTAGACGCCATACCTCTAAACCACCTGAATTTTTAGATGGCGCAGCTGATATGCGACGTGGGTCCATGCCAAAACCTTTACCACCGTCAGTTTCAATAACCCATGGCTTATCATCAGTAGGCTGTCTTTCAAACTCGAAAGAGCGATGTAGCGCATTAGCAAGCTCTGCTTCGGTAGGTCTTTGGATTGGAATCAATGTCTTTCCTCCAGCAACAAACTCTGCTGGATCCAGACTCATGTCTTTGCCGTCATATTCCTGAACTTTAAATTCAAGGAACTTACCCACAACCGGGTCACCATTAACCCAACAATCGCCAACAATATTGTCACCATCACAATCACCATGCGCAGGCTGATAAACACCACTAACGATATCTGCTAATGGTACTGCTATATCAGTAGCTTCACCGTCTTTGTGCTGCATCATGTTAACCATATACAGACTTTCGCCAGCTTTGAAATTGCTGAAGTCTACGATAATGTCATAACGTTCTGCGATACCTTGTGTAGGTAACTCACCATTTTCAAAGTAAACCGTGTGCTCCATAATATTACCGTCATTGGCAATCATGTAAAACGGAACTGGGCTACCTGAAGAGTCAACCAGAGCAAGCTTGAAGAAACGAGATACCGAACCGTTTAAAATACGGAAACGATATTTACGTGCACGTACATCCATATATGGCTTGTATAACCAGTTAACGGTCATTACGTCACCAATAAAACCACGCAGGTTGAATGGGTTGAACCATAATTGACCTTCACCGTCCCAGGCTTTTTCCGCCAGTAACAAGTTAACATCATAATCACGATTACCCCAGTCTAGAGCTGAACCAGACGGTAGTCTCAGGTTAACACCATCATCAATAGACTCATTACCACGGTCAAGAGCACTGTAGTAGTTCATCATCGCAGCGTTACCTTTGTAAACATTCTGCGCTGTGAAATCGAGCATATGATCGTGGAACCAATGAGTACTCATCGTCTCATGCCAGTCACCAGGGATGTTCTTGATACCACCTTCACCATCCGGTGTACTCGCTTTCATATTCTTCTTATCAGTATTAATCGAGTCAGTACCCGCCAACGTCATAGGCCAGCGATAATCATAGAATTGACCAGGAAAGAAGAAACTATTTGCATAGCCGTCACTTTCCGCCGGGTTGTGACCATTATGCTCATGAGTAGTGATTGTATGCACACCAAAACCACGGTTAGCAGCCACATCAACTGGCAGTGCATTATAGTGGCGCATTAGTACTGGCTCACCATAACGAACGTTTAACAATTTGGGTGGCAGGGTGCCGTCAAATGTCCACAGTGAATTGCGATCCTGTAGTGGCATATTTGGGTGGAATCGAATATCGATACCACTTGTAGTGCCCTCAAAACCTTCTGCTCCCGTAGTATTATGGTAAAGACCACCGGGACCAAATTCACCTACGCTATAACCATGATCCTGTTTACTATCACGGAAACCGCCATTAGTACGCGCGCCAGTTTGAGCTGTCTGAAAATAAATTTCAGGTTTAAACTCATCCCAACGTTGATGAGACCAGCCTTCCCCTGGAGGACGACCTTCTGCTGGTGGATCATCAAGATCACGTCCAATGTAATCTTCAATCACATCTTCCCAGGGATTTTCATCTTTGGTATTGGCAAACTTAGTAGGCGTAGGCCAGATACGCTGAGATAAAAAGTCTTCCAGACTTTCACCATCAGGTGTACTTTGAGCGTTCGCTGGTTTAGGTAATTTCTTCCAGCGCTTTGGTTTCTTTTTCTTTAAATTAAGTTTTTCAGGACCAAACTCCTCAAATCGTAACATCTTTTGAGTAAATGGTGCTGCACCATACATTGGGCTTGGTGCGCCATTGGTAGGTACATTAAATCGACCATCTTCTCTCTGGTCTTCAGGCTGTATAACATTATTTGCTGATGCATCTTCGGTGTGTCCTGTTACGCCACCTTCAAATGCTCCATGATTTGCCTCTGGAAGTCCTTCAAGTAACTTGCCATCAGTATCAATCACTAAATTACCAAGTTTCGAAGGGTCATTTTTATATCTTTCATGATCGTGGTTATCATTATCACCGTGAGCTGTGCCAGCGACAAATCCTACCGACAAACACGCTATCCCTGCGATTTTAATAAATCGCTGAGTGGTGTTAAAAACACCAGGTCGATTTGAGATTTTCATTTGTGTTTCCTGTTTTTATTATTTGCAGCGTTGTTATATACGGAATAAAAACAGGTGTATTGGTAACTTATGCTCAATACTTATGGCTATTAAACATTTGTTTATTATTCTTAAGATACTTGGTAAATCACGCTTAATAGTTATACTTATTTGACAACAAATATAATAATTATGATTTAAGCAGACAAATTATCAGCATATTTATAAGGCATTAAAGTTAATTAAATGAAAAATATTTGAACAATAAACAAGCAGATTACAAAACTCGAAACACATAAATTAAAAATGCATCAAACGACGCGTTATTGTAATGTCGATTATTAGCATGACTACATCAAACCACTTTCAAGCTGTTTAGATAGTAGTGCTTTTCTAAAACTTGATGGGCCAATACCAATTGAACGCTGAAAGGTGGTTGTAAAATTTGACAGCTCACAATAGCCTACTGCGAAGGCGATTTGAGTAACATGAAAGTCCGTGTTTTTTAACAGCTCTACTGCTTTATTCATTCTCTGCTGAATAAGAAAATCCTGAAAAGTAATGGCATGTTCTTTTTTAAAGGTTCGACTAAAGTGAGATTTACTCATCCCACAACGATTTGCGACATTCTCAACTGTAATTTTACTGGCTAAATTTTGGCGAACAAAGTCAACCGCACACACAGTCGAAACACTATTAGATTTAGCCTTATAAGGTCTGGATTCAGAAGGGATTTCAGGCTCAGGCATAAAGTTATTTCGTTTAAGACCACTCTTAATTGCTAACTTAGCTTTTAACGAATCAATACTAAAAGATAACTCTTCTGACTTCACAGGCTTTACAAAGTAATCCCACGCCCGTGATCTTAGAGCCCAAATTGCAAGCTCAGTAGAGTGATCATCCGTGAGCATTATAAAAGGCAATGAAGGATAATTACGCTTAGTATCTCTTATGACAGCTAAACCAAGCTGGTCTGGTAAATCGAAATCAAAGCAAATAATATCCGGATTATTTTTTTCAACAACATCATTAATATCACTACTATCCGTAATGATATAACGTGATAATTCATCACTTAATAACGACTCGACACTAAGCACACTTTTTGTGTACCTAAGATCTACCCATAAAATTAACAATTCCTTTTCAACTGACATTAAATATTATCCATTTTAGAAAAAACTATGCTGCATGCCCACACATATAAATATAGTTACTACCTTCAATCGGATGATAAGACCAATATATACTTCTATCAGGTGTTTGATACTCTTCTATAAGAGGGGTATTTGTAGTCAAACAGGCCTTAATGAGGCCACTATGACGTTTAGGTAATATGTCTTCCACACTATTGAAACCTAACTTATTAATAATTGCTGATGTCGCATAATTTATAAACCTTGGCACTCCGTCTGTATCAGCTGATACAACAGGCTTTACATTGAATCTTGGCATACCTTCAATAGAAAACATTTTCGAAGTAGAGTGGCTAATATCATATCCGTTTATGCAGATACTCCCATTGCTCTCAGATAATTTATATGTCCATGCTATTGTTGTACCATTAATACTTCTCTCTTCCGTTAATAAAACCTGGGTTTTAAGTGCAGCTTTAAGCAAGCCAAGGTGGTTAATCGGTAACATGTCAGTAACATTGTTTAATATTAAATCATTTAATAACGATGAAACTGCTGGATTCGCAAACTCAAATACACCTTCTACGGTAGACAAAATAATAGGTGATGGGTTGAGTTTTGGTAAAACATTTTGTACTGGCATTTGAGGTTTATATTTTGAAATATCATACCCATAGATAAAAACAGTATCACTTTCATATGCTGGCTGGTAAGACCATACAATATTTCTACCACATATTTTATTTTTAGAAGTCAGCGTTGTCCTGGTTTTCTGACAAGCTTTTACCAGGCCACAATGATCATCAGGTAGTAAATCATTTACGTACTTAAGACCTAACTCTTGCATTAAATTTAATGCGGCAGGGTTAACAGAGCTAAGCCCTCCCTCCACTTCAAAGGAAAGAACAGGATTAGGATTTTCGTATACAAATTCATCTTGAGAATCTATTTTCTTTTCAAGGTTTAACGCTACAGTCAATTCCACGGTCACATCTGCCTTCACAAAAACAAAAAATCATAAATAAATTAAACACTTACTTTAAGTATTTCCATTGCTAACTCATTATTGATTAGCCTGCTTTATAAGCAAAAACTCATCAATATTTTCAGATAAATCCATTTAGCCGAAGCTAATTTATAATTTTATTACTCAAAACCTGGTTGAAATAATTTTAGTTGTATCTGCGATTTTAGCTTCAGACATTAAAAGCCTAAAACTAGCTGAACAATATAGACAGGAGTAATCTACCTCACCACAAAAAGCAGCAGATTTACTCATGGAATGATTCGAAGATAGGATATAGACTATATTCGCCAACATTAATTTACACATACCTGTGCTATATTTTTATAATTATGAATGATATATATCACACAAAAATCAACTAATCCAGATTTTTTAATATCCGACTTAACTGTGTGAGTTATTAAATTTATAATTTTTTATATGTCATTCGTATAAGTCACTGTTTATTATAAATTTAAAAAAATCACCCAAAAGCCCCAACTATGCTGCATTTTATTTTTTAAAAACATCAAACCGGGTGAATTATTAATAACTTTATAAAATAAGAATTTAAGTAGACTAGAAAATTCTAATAGTGAAAGAACATTAAAGAAGTAACTAAGTACGCATCAACATGGGTGCATTAAAGAATTAGAATTCAATGATTTATAAACCACTCATCTAGCATATCAATTACTGAATTGACAAATTTTTTACTACAAGCCCAGAGGATTAGATAAATCGACACCATCCATAAATGGTTTGTTACGGTCAGAATGCGTTAATTGATAAATTAATCCAATCCAATTTCCCACCACTTCACCCGCAGTATCATGCCAGGTATTATCAAGGCTCTTTAAAATTAATTGCTCTGGAAATTCTGGCTGATCAACACCCATATCTATAGTGTTAAGTAAGCGACTCTTATACTCGCGCAATATTGCAGCTGACTGCAATCCAAAATAATACTCTGGAAACGGTGGATAAACATCTCGTTGTCCATCTATATACAGCAATACTTCACGTTTATATTCTTTCATTAAAGAAATAGTGTCATATTCTGGATGCCCCTGAAAAAACACAGTTCGAAAACCATCTTCAGAGGTTGCCAAATGCACACCACCGTTGAGATCAACCGCTAATACTTTAAGTTTTGCCGCCTCAAACTGCTGCTGACTAATATCATTCCAACGGGAATGAGGCACATCAAAACGGGTATTAATATCCGTAGTTAATGGGTGTATTTGATCGGTGACTTTATGGGGAAACACCCCCCACTTTTTATTCAACTGAGGTACACGTTTCTGATTATAACGAAATTCCAGTACTGCATGTGTGGCTAAACATGAGCATAATGTCGAAGTTACATTATCATGTGCCCAGTCAACCACTTCTATTAATGGCTTCCAAAATTCCTGATTTGATAATTCGGGGCCAATTACATTCACACCTGTAATGATTAAGGCATCCAGACCCTGCTGCTTTATCTGTTCAAATGTTTCATAGTACTCATTAATATGAGCCTGTGTTTTTTCGCTACGAGGCAATTCACTTAAGGTAAATGGATGTACGTAAAATTGAGCTATGGGGTTACTTTCACCAATCAATCTAAAAAACTGCCGTTCTGTTGCCGTAAGTGCGGCATCTGGCATCATATTTAAAAGGCCTATATGTAACTCACGAATATCTTGATGCACTGCTGCATCAGGTGCAAGCACTTTAACGCCTTCACCGCGTAAGCGGTTAAATGAGGGTAACTGGTTGTGGGCGACTAATGGCATTTAGTTTTATTACTCATTGTTGTACATAATCGAAAAGGAAACGCTAATGTTTTAGATTCATACACGATTACTTTTATCGTTAAATTAAAATTAACTAATTATCAGGAGTCTCTTGCTATTGCAGTTTCCAGTAGCCTCAGAAAATCACTTTCATTTTTAACCTTAGCTACTTCTTCTGAAGTTACGGTATATCCCTGCCTGGCAATCTTTTCATAGCGTGGAATTCGCGAATGGAAAAGCCGCGGAAAAACCCAACGGGTAAATTCATCCGGGTCCATTTGAGCAGCATATTGCATATTATTTTCTTTTAAATAAATAGCCAGCTGTTCCTGTAAGAATTCAGCCCGATAATATAATGGCTTGGGGGCACTTTGTGCCCTGGCTATTAATTTTTCTTCTTCCTGCTTATTGGTTACCTGAATATAAAGCATCAAAGTATGTTCAGCGAGGGTTTCTATTACGCCTGGCTCATCCAGCTCACATAAACTCCCCCCCACATCATTAATAAAATGCTGATAACCGTAGATATTTTGTGCTTTCTCAATAAAGTCGGGCACATCAAACATGGTTGCCACTTCACCTTCACGGTAAAGCGCCTGATGCTTCACAAAATCATCCAGCTCAACACCACCCAGTTCAGGGTTACCTAGTTTACCCACAAAACTCAACACTGGGCCAAGGTCATGCACTTTGATATTATTTCGAATGTAGATCCAGTCATTACGCAGCAGCTCATTTAAAAACGGTACCTGCATAGCCTGCTGCTTGATCATATCCAGAATTGGTTCATCCAGATAGCGGGTGCCAATGCGGTAATCACCTGAAAAATGAAACCACTGGCTATCACGCAACATACTTGATAAATAGGTTTTTCCTACACCAGACATACCAAGCAAAGTAACTTTTTTGTTTTTCCAGGCTCTAAATTCGTCGACTGTGAATTTCACGCATAGTCCTCATAAATAATTTAAGGCTATTTTGCCACAAATTTAAAGGATGAGCATGCTCTTGATAACGATCAGGGCAAGTCTGATCATTCAGTGAATAGTAATAAATTCGTGACAGAGACACAGAGCACACAGAGAAGAGCAACAAAATTGCTTATGGCTACTCTTAGGCTACATTAGTACACTTAAGCCCTGTGAGCTCTGCGTCAAGGTATATGAACATCTGAAAAGCACTTTCAGATGTTTTACTTAATGTTAACTCTAATACTAATGACCTGCGTTACCGGTTACCGCGCTAGGGTCTACCTCATATAAAGCAGGTAGAGAATGAGCTATACCCTTATGACAATCAATACAGGTTTTACCCTCTTCAAGCCCTACACTGTGACTAGATACGGCACGCCTTTGTTGCTCGGCAAAGTCCATAGACTCATAGTTATGGCAGTTACGACATTCACGAGAATCAGTTTTTTTCATAGAGCGCCATACATTCTGCGCAAGATGTAAACGTTTCTCTTCAAACTTCTCAGGGGTATCTATTGTACCCAACGCTTTGTGTAACAGCTCATTACTTGCCTGTATTTTACGTACTATTTTATGTATCCAGGGTTTCGGCACATGACAATCTGGACAGGTAGCTCTCACACCCGTACGGTTTGCATAGTGAATGGTATCTTTATATTCTTGATACACATTATCTTTCATTTCATGACAACCAATGCAAAAGTCTTCCGTATTAGTTGCTTCCATGGCTGTATTAAATCCACCCCAGAAAAGAACGCCCGTTACAAAACCTGCAATTAACAGGCTCCCTAGTGTCGCTGTACTAGGGCTTTTCATTTTATTAATCAATGACTTTATATTCATTGTTACACCCTTTACTTAATTAATATTTTTAACTGGCTGAAACGAATTTTCTACCAATGGTTTGGCATCCGCCTGAGGAACATGACATTGATTACAGAAGTATCTTCTAGGAGCTACATTCGACATTGCCTGACCATCACGACCTGAAAAGTGAGTTTGTGATATTTTAGTTGCACCTGATTTTCGATAATTTGACCAGCTATGGCAGGTTAAACACTTATTAAACTTCATATTAATTTTATAGCCTTTGGTTTTATGCGGAATCAAAGGCGGCTGCTGTACAAAATCTCGTAATATAGGAGCCTGATCATTAATATTGCGTTTAACTACAATCTCATTTGAAGCCGCATCAATTTCCGATGCGCCTCGCAATGAATTAACTTCACCTGCACCTGAGGTTGTTGATAATAGCACTGATGAACTCATCAGTAGTAACCCTGCCAAAATTGAATTTTTCATAAGTGAACCTCGTCTTGTGAAGTTAATAAGTTAGAACTAATAAATTTATGTTTTATTGTAAATACATCTTTTGCACAAACATCGATACAACGACCACAGTTTGTACAATTTCCTGAATTAATTATCGGAGTACCTTTACCTTTCAATGCTGGTTTAATAACTTGCGGCTCGGGGCACACTGCAAAGCAATCCATACAATCATCGCAATCGGCTCGATTTAACGCATTTACTTTGATTAAACTAAACTTTCCAAGCACACTATAAAAAGCACCCATCGGACATAAATGACCACACCAGGCACGGCGACTAACAAAAGCATCTAATATAAATATGCCCACTATAAATAACCAGGAAAACCCCATGCCAAATACCAGCTCTCTTTGAATCATAGTAACCGGGTTTACTAACTCCCAAACTAGAATACCTGTTATAGACGCCAGTAATAATGAAACGGCTAATAAACCATAGCGCCCCATTCTTGAAAAGCTTAGAGAGGTTTTAATATTTAGAACTCGCCTTACCCAATCAGCAATATCCGTTACTATATTTATAGGACAAACCCAGGAGCAGTAAACTCGACCACCCACTAAAAAATAAAACAGGCTAACGATTATGGCACCAGTAATCACCGTTAATTCAGGCAAATGACCTGTAAATAATATTTGTAAAAAAACAAACGGGTCACTTAATGGCAAAACATCCAGTATCAAGCTGGAAGACATATTACCTTTTACCAGCCATAAACCAAAAAGCGGTCCTAACAAAAATAAAAATAAAATACTCAACTGACTTAAACGTCTAAGCAATAGCCACTTATGCGCCAACAACCAGCCTTTTTGCTCTATTGCTTCCTGACCTAGTGTTTTTTGAATATTTTTAGCCGCCATCACAGACGCCCCTTATTCAAACGATCAATAGCACTTTCATTAAATGGTGTTAGTTCTGGTTGCACTAACCCCTCACCTTCATAATCATAATCTGTACCCTCGGGCAAATTATATTTATGCTCCAAATCCGGAGTAACTAAACTCTTTCCTGCTTTACGCTTTTCTTCCCAGCCTAAACGATAATGACGTCCTAATTCACCCTTCGCCAGTTTAGCAGGTAATACTTTTATAGCTGCCTCTTCTAAAATACAGGCATGCTCACATTTACCACATCCTGTGCAATCAGATGAGTGAACAACCGGTATAAACAATGCGTGCTTTCCAGTTCGCGCATTATGTGAGCGGTTAATCGAGATCGCTTTATCCCTAACAGGGCAAACGTTATAACAAACTTCACAACGTAACCCCTGAAATGCAATACAGGCTTCCTGATCAATTAACACAGCAAGCCCCATTCGAGCATCATCAATGTTTGTCAGCTCAGGATCAAGTGCACCTGTTGGGCATGCCTTAACACAGGGAATGTCTTCACACATTTCACAGGGAATGTCTCTAGCATCAAAATAAGGTGTACCTAGCGCAACTGATTCTCCAAGTTTTGAAAGTTTTAATGTATCGTAAGGGCAGTCACGCACACATAAACCACAACGTATACAGGTAGATAAAAAATCAGTTTCATTAGCAACACCCGGTGGGCGTATTGCATCAGAAGGCAATGATTTAGATTGTTGTGAATATAAGCCCAGCCCAATACCAAACAACGCAGCGCCACCAGCCGCTCTGGAAATATTTTCCAGAAAGCGGCGACGGCTTTGTAATGTTTTGTTGATTGGAGTACTCACTTAACTATTTTTCCGGTTAATTATTATTCACATGTTCTGAAAGAAGTCTTAAGTCCGAAGTCATAAGTCAAAGTAGCCAGACTGCGCCTGTTTTTTACTTTTGACTTACGACTCATGACTTCCGACTATCTTTTCAAGCCTTCTCGATCTTAATCGCACACTTCTTATAATCCGTTTCTTTAGATAACGGATCAGTCGCATCAAGTGTTACCTTGTTAATCAAACGACCTGCATCGAACCAGGGAACAAATACCAGGCCTTTAGGTGGTCTGTTACGACCTCGAGTTTCAACCTGACATTCAATCTCACCACGTCGTGAAATTATCTTGGCATTTAAGCCACGACGTAATCCACGTGCTTTAGCATCATCAGGATGCATAAATACAACCGCATCAGGGAATGCACGATACAGCTCTGGTACACGACGAGTCATAGTGCCTGAATGCCAATGCTCAAGCACACGACCAGTTGATAACCATAAATCATATTCTTGATCTGGGCTTTCTGCGGCTGCTTCATAAGGCGCTGTAATTATATTCGCTCTACCATCTTTCTTTCCGTAGAACTTAAACCCTTCACCTTTTTTAACATAAGGGTCATAACCTTCCGCATAACGCCATAAGGTTTCTTTACCATCGATTACAGGCCATCTTAATCCACGAACTTTATGATAGGTATCAAAGTCTGCCTGTTCATGACCTTTCTTAGGGCCTTCAAACTGGAAGCGACGGTATTCTTCGAATAAGCCTTTCTGTGGATAAAAACCAAAATCTTCCATTTCATCATTCTGGTATGAGTTACCACGATCATCCATTACGGTTTGTTTCTTAAATTTATTTACCTGACCATTTTCAAACAATACATTAAATAATGTTTTACCTTTGTATTGTGGCGATTTTGCTAACAGATCAGCAGGCCATACTTCTTCCATTTTGAAATGCTTTGCAAATTCCATTAACTGCCATAAATCAGATTTAGATTCACCTGGCGAACCTACCTGCTGACGCCAGAATTGTGTACGACGTTCTGCATTACCATAAGCACCTTCTTTTTCTGTCCACATTGAGGTGGGTAGAATCAAATCTGATGCCATTGCAGTTAAAGTTGGGTATGGATCTGAAGTTACAATAAAATTATCTGGATTACGGTAACCAGGCAGAGTTTCTTCATTCAGGTTAGCCGCAGCCTGCATATTGTTATTACACATTACCCAGTACACATTAAGCTTACTGTCTTTCAGCATACGGTTTTGTAACACTGCGTGATAACCCGGTTTTCCTGGAATAGTGCCTTCAGGTAATTCCCAGATTTTTTCTGCCAAATCACGATGGCCTTTTTTCTTAACAACATAATCCGCAGGTAAACGATGAGAGAAAGTTCCTACTTCTCGAGCTGTACCACAAGCAGATGGCTGACCTGTTAATGAGAAGGGGCCATTACCGGGTTGTGAAATTTTGCCGGTTAATAAATGCACGTTGTACATCAGACCATTTGTCCATACACCACGTGTATGCTGATTAAAGCCCATGGTCCATAATGATGTGATTTTCTTTTTAGGGTCTGCGTATAACTTAGCTAAACGCAGCAAGTTCTTTTCAGGTACACCTGAAATTTCACTTGCATACTCCAGTGTGTACTCTTCAATACTCTTCGCATATTCTTCAAAAGAAATAGGACTCAGTTTGCCACCTTTACCTGTTTTCTTTTTCTCCAGTTCATGCTCTGGACGCAAACCATAGCCAATATCGGTTGGTGTCTTTTTAAAGTTAACATGTTTTTTAACAAACTCAGGATCATAAGCTTTATTTTGAACAATATAGTTTGCAATGTAATTTAAAATAACCATATCGGTTTGAGGAGTAAACACCATACCGTTATCAGCCAAATCAAAACAACGATGCTCATAGGTTGATAGCACATGAACTTCACTATCTTTTTTGGTAAGACGAGTGTCAGTGATACGCGTCCATAATATAGGGTGCATTTCTGCCATATTTGAACCCCATAATACAAATGCATCTGCATGCTCTAAATCGTCATAACAACCCATAGGTTCATCAGAACCAAAACCTCGTACAAATGCACCAACAGCTGATGCCATACAATGGCGGGCATTTGGGTCAATGTGGTTTGAACGGAAGCCTGCCTTCATTAGTTTTGATGCTGCATAACCTTCAAAAATAGTCCACTGGCCAGAGCCGAACATACCAACAGTTGATGTTAATTTATCAGCCGGCTTACCTTTATTAGCCGCCATATCTTTCTTCAGAGCTTCTTTCCATTTAAGCGCCATGATACCGAATGCTTCATCCCAGCTTACTTCTTCAAACTCACCTTCTTTATCATATACTCCACCACTCTTACGTAGCAATGGCTTGGTTAAACGGTCTTTTCCATACATGATTTTAGAAAGGAAATAGCCCTTAATGCAGTTAAGTCCTCTGTTAACGGGTGCATCTGGATCACCCTGAGTCGCCACAATTTTTCCATTTTGAGTACCTACTAAAACAGAACAACCTGTACCACAAAAACGACATGGAGCCTTATCCCATCGAATTTTATCTTCAGAGGCTGCCAGTACATCTTTTATGCCGGGTATAGTTACACCGGCTGCAGTAGCAGTAGCAGCTATCGCATTGTTTTTTACAAATTCACGTCGTGTCATTTTCATGCTGACATCCTCTCTTCTACAGGTTTATTTTCTAATTCGATTAGTTCTTGCTCATTAAAATCATCGTCACTAAACTGATAAATCATTGAAGCCGAGTAAACTCCCTCGATTTCATAAAATTTCATAATGCGTTCGCCTATGTTTTTACGATACTCATCTTCAACGGTAACTATTAAGCGCCCATTATCTGATTCTGCATGCACTTCTACGCCTTGCTGTGATTCTAATGTCTGCCTCACAGAATCTGCCATCTCCTGTTTTACATGCACTAACGCGCTGCAAATATTGTACTTACTCATAGGTTATCTCCACATGGAATTTCGCTAACTGGGTTATGGCTATCTGAGATAGCCCCGAGCTTACTTTCTATAGTACTTTTTTGAATTTCAATTGCATGCGCCGGGCATACATGAACACACTCACCACAACCGTCACAAGTTGCAGCATTAATATTAATAAGGCTAACGCCACCAACTTTTAATTTAAAATTAATTGCTCTTGACTCACATACATCAGCACAAGACCTGCACACAACACCTTTAGCAGAAAAACACTGTTCGCTAATAACGGCTTGTTGATTCCAGGGGGCATGATGATTTTCCTGGGTGAGCGATAACGCTGTTTCAGGACAGGCTTGTACACAGGCTTCACAATAATCACACCCCTGGCGAAGGAAACTCATTTGGGGAAAACCACGTGAACCTTTAACAATTAAATGGGATGGGCAAGCTTCAGCACAGCGAAAACAACGGGTGCACGCTTCAGTAAAAAGTGATTCTACAATCGACCATGGGGGACGAACGTCCTGATCACCACTCGTATTTCCTTGCAATAGCTGCTTACGACTTATAGCCTGTACTTTCAATTTTCTATCTCGCCTTTAGAGATTATTCAGCTAATTCTTTAATGGAGTTGAGTAAACCATATTAGCTAAACTTAACTTTGATATAGGTCAAATCAGATGCGTCTTATATTTATATTAATGATATGAATTGATATGTATCTAATTCCGACCAACGAAACATAAGAAGACATTAATATTCTAAAAAACAAATATGCGAGAAATATCAAACTGGAGAAGTAACTTAACTTAAAAAGTCACCTGGTGCAGGCACAAGGCACATACACCAAACTGACTCTCTAAAAAACAAATTAATACTGATTAAGCAACACTACCAAAGGATTGATCAACAGCGCCTGCAGGTATATCTAGACCAGCTAATTTACAACCTTCTGCTACCGGTCCTGTCGGTACAATTTGATGCAGATATTTTATACCGCCTTGCGCATGAAATTTTTCTTCCAGAGCATCTTTAACCTGACGTAGTTTGGGATGCTCAACTTTATTGTAATACTCCTGCAATGCCACAACCAGCTTCCAATGATCATCTGTCATTGAAAAACCGTCTGATCTGGCGACTGATTCAGCTTCATTGATTGACCAGCCTACAGGCGCATTTGGAAATGAGTCGCTTGATAAGTTCATAAGAGTCTCCCTCTGTATTAATTGAATGAAAACACAACACAAATGTAGCAGATTCTGCACAATTTTCAGTCAAATCAGACGGATGAACATCGCTATAAACAGATCTTATAAAGTTTCAAAATACATAAACAAAATTTTTATTTGCTCGGGCTACACATAAAACGTCGTAATGCATACAGGCGAAACGACAAACCTGTTCGCATGGAAAATAATCGAAGTGGGGACAACGATTTATATCCACCAAATAAACATTTACATAATGTTTTCGCACGAATAACCTGAATAAAATTATAGCCATTAAACTTACAGGATAAGTTTTGCATTTGTTGACAATATAACCAGGTAAAATTGACACCGGCAATGAGTGAGGCCATCAAACTCATCCAGAAGCGCGGGTTAATTTCAATCACGTAAACCTGCCCTGTTTTTTCATCAAGTCGCATATCAATGTGTGCCACACCTTGCCAGCCCAACAATCTCATTAATTGAGACACTTCACTTAGAACATTTTCGTTATGTAAAAACTCTACAGTTAATGCAGGGGCATATAATTTTGGTGCTTCAATTAATGTTTGCTGTATCGTATATGCAGTGATTTCACCCTCTTTACATAAAACGCTCATACAAATATCACGTCCATCAATAAACTCCTGACACAGAACATCTTCTGAAAAATCATTAGCTAAAAGATACTCCTTTAACGAAGACTCATCTTTAAATTTCTGAATTCCAGCACCACCACCTTCGGTTGGCAATTTTAGCAATACTGGAAATGTGAGCTCTGAGATTCCAGCTAAATCTACATTCTGTCTATAAACAAAGGTCTTTGGCTGAGACAGTCCATTTGCAGAAATATATTCGCTTAAACGGGCCTTGTTTTTTGCGATATCAAATGTGCTTTTTGATGGCAACTCGGGGAGATTGACAAACAAACTCAATCGCTGCTGATGCAAAATTAAAAATTCAATGGCGCTTTCACTTCCCGCGATAATCAGGTCAATTGCATATTGCTTAACGATAGCTTCTATTGCTTCAATCCACCTTTCAGCATCAGAATATCCATCTACATAATGGCAATTTGCATATTTTAATCCAGGAGATAATTTATCTGAGGCGAGTGCTAAAAGATGCAGTTCATATTCAACGCAATATGACAGTGAACGAGACATACTAAATGAATAGTCTCCACTACCATCAATAATCAAAACTTTTTTCATTTCCATGTAAACCTTAAATCAACCCAGACTTTTATCTAACCTGGCAGTGGCAATTCAAAGGAGTATTATTTATATAGATCAACTTTAATTTTTTACCCAACCAGAAAAACCTGCTAATCACCCGTGGATTTGTGTGACGGCATATTAACTGATAACAGTGTTTGATAGTTAATTGAGCCACCACCAACTGCATTCTAAAACATTGAAAAGTTTTAACCAATACAAACACATTACCCTTATATTAAATCGGGTTATTGCTGCTCAATCAGGGATTGGTAACACTATGCTCAGTTTCGTTAACAGATGCCACTTATGCTGAGTCTAGCATACCATATTGATATTTTTTCAATATGCATGAAAATTACACCCCTTATAAAATTGATCTATAAGGCGATGCATGTCATAAAATTAATTTTAATAACCAATATTGTGATTAATCAGCTCATTTAATCTGGTTAATCAACAAGTTTATTTTTTCATTTGCACTAACACTAACCGGGGATGCTTCTGCAAATAAATCACCGGATTTTGCACCCGGCTGACCTGATTTACTAATTACAGCTGAAACTTTAACCTGTTCAAAATTAGATAACTTCATTTGCGGCATCATAGCCATTGCGTCATTTAAGCTCACCGTTAAAGGAAGCGCAGCTACAGTTTTCTTAACTGCTGCCAAAGGCATGGGTGGCCCCTGCATTGCCTTAGCAAATATAAACAGGGTATCACTAGCTGATACTTTGTCTTTTAATGCCGGATCTAACTCAACAGTAACGATTATTTCTGCCTTTCCTGCCGATACCTCAACAGTGCTAGTAGGTTTTTCTATTGCAACAGTTGGAATAGCTCGCTTAAGTGCAGCAATTTCACTACCATCTAACTGACTTTCTGCATTGTTAATTAACTCTTCAATTTGAGCCGTCGCATTCGCATCCTGCACTAGCATAGGCTGCAGTTTGTACCAGTAAGACAGAGCCTTGCCGAAATTTTTCTGCTGTACTTCTGCGCTACCCGCCATCCATAAAACAGTTGGATTATCTGGCATCAGGGTAATTATTTTATCTACGATGGGTTTTGCCTTGCCAATAAGGTTCCCACCTTCAGTCATTGCTACAGCATCGGCGTAACGTAACAACACCTCAGGATCTTCACCGATAATTTCTATCACTTTTTCATAAGCCGCTGCAGCTTTATGATACTGCTTCATTGTCATATACGTTCTTGCCAGCATAAACCAGCCATCAGGGTTCTCTGGTTCTTGCGCAAGGCGCTGCTCTAATTTAACCACCGCCTCTTCAATTGTGATTTGTGGACGATTTTCACCTGCGGGTATAACCGTTGCTTCAACTCGTGTTCCCGTAGCTGCGGCAAAGTCACCTAACTGAAAATAAATAATTGCAGATAAAAATGGTACGGCAACTGCCAACATTATTGGTATAAATTTATTGCCTTGCTCAGCCTTCTGAGACTCAATCGGAGCTTTTGACGAAGCCGATAAATCAATAGCTAATGTTGATTCAAGCTCATCATGTAACTGATCATAGGTTTGCTGGTTTATTTCACCTGTAGCGAGTTGTTGTTTAATTTCACCTAATCGATCTTTAGCGATATCAACATTCAAGTCATCATATTCATCTGAAAAAGCGTAATTCTTTTTCAACAATGTTGGCACTATAAAAATAATCGCAATTAATGCTAAAACAACTGCACTTACTATAAAACTAATCATAAAATTCTCGGGTACTTTTTAAACTCAGAGCACGAGACATAGAGTTTCTAACGGCTAAGTACATTATTAGCCTTCTCTCTATGACTAAGCATCTCTATATAAACTATTAAATTGTGTTAATCATCCAGCAATGAATGCGCTTTTTTCTGCTGTGTTTCATCAACAACAGCTTTAGTTTCTATTTTTTGTTTACGCATATATGAAAGCACTACTAATGCAGCTACAACAAAAAATAACAATGGCCCAAACCATAATATATAGGTAGTAGATTTCACAGGTGGCCTGTACATTACAAAATCACCATAGCGCAGCACCATAAAGTCTACGATTTCTTCTTTACTATTACCTTCGCTTAGCATTTTGTAAACACGTATTCGCATGTCTTGTGCAAGCTCTGCGTTAGAATCGGCCAGATTTTGATTCTGACAAACCAGGCAACGCAGCTCCTGTACCAACACATTGTAATCTTCTTCCATTTGTTCAGTGGCGAAATCATGGGTTTCAAACCGTGCATGGGCTTGCGTTACAAACAGTAAAGCAAATAAAACTGGCATTATAGTTTTCAAATAATTCATAGAATTTATGTAACTCAAAGCATGTTAAACAAAATCATCTTAAGGTTTCTAAATAAACTGTTATTACACAAAGCGTAGTTAATTTACGAAATGTTTTTTAAATTTACTTTCCCACACAACTGGTGTTACTCCACCTGCATGTTTTTCTACAACTACCCCTTGTGCATTAATCACAAAGGTTTCGGGTGCGCCATACACACCCCAGTCAATGGCAACCGAACTATCCGGATCATAACCAATTTTTATAAATGGGTTACCCATTTTAGTTATCATAGCCTTTGCTTCGGGACGTTCATCGCGCCAGTTCAGGCCAACTATAGGCACACCGGAACGACTTAACTCCATTAAATATTGATGTTCACGCCAGCACTCAGGGCACCAGGTACCCCATACATTAAACAACCAGACCTTACCTTGCATATCTGAAGTTTTTACAATTTCAGATTCATTATAAAGATCAGGCACATTTATAGCGGGCGCTGCTCGACCAATAAATTCAGTTGGAATATCACGCGGGTTGTATTCGCCTGTGTTGGTTAAATTCAACATGTAGGCAAAGCCACCTATCATGATAAAAAAGCCAATTAAAAGTACATAACGAGCCATTACACAGCCTCAGCAGATACAGCCTGAGGCTGTGTAACTTTCAGGCTTTTACGGTAACGTTTATCCGTTGCTGCCAATAAACCACCAAAGGCCATAATCAATGCACCTAACCAGATCCAGCGAATAAAAGGCTTATGATATAAACGCACACTCCATGCCCCTTGGCCATCCAGATCTTCACCTAGTGACACATATAAATCACGCCAGAAGCCCGCATCAATTCCAGCTTCAGTCATTGGCATGCCACCGGCATTATATAAACGTTTCTGCGAATGTAAGCGACCTATTTTTTCACCCTGGTAAAGCGTGGTAAACCAGCCCTCAGAAGCTTTATAATTCGGCCCTGTTGCATTTTGTACGCCTTCAAAAATAAATTCATATTCACCAATAGGATAAGATTGCCCCTTTGTTAAGCGAACATCTTTTTCAGTGCTGTATAGTGAAGTAAGGGTAATACCCACTACAAACATTGCCACCCCCATATGCGCAAGGGTCATTCCATAAAAGCCACGAGGTGTATTCAATAGTGCCTGAACTTTATTTTGTTTACCCGATACACGATCAATAATACCGACAAGACTAAGCGAAGTAATCCATACCGCTAACATTACCGCAACGACAGCTCCCCACTTAACATCATCTAGTAATGCATAGGGAATAGCAGCACCTAAAACTACACTCACCACAAAAGGAATGAGTATTTTTTTACCAATTCTTTCAATGCTATCCTGCTTCCAGCGCGACAATGCAGCCACACCCAAAAGTAAGGCAATCGGAATAGTTAAAGGAATAAATAGCGCATCAAAATAAGGAGGCCCTACTGAAATTTTTCCAGCTCCAAAAGCATCTAATGCTAATGGATAAAGCGTACCCAAAAGCACCGAAAAAGCCGTAATAACTAATAAAATATTATTAATTAATAAACCGCCTTCACGGGATAAAATATTTAACTTTACCGCACTGCGTATTTGTGGCGCACGCCAGGCGTAAATTGCAAGTGAACCACCCACAACCACCGCAAGGAAAATTAGAATAAAGATGCCACGCTCAGGGTCATTAGCAAAAGCGTGCACCGATGTTAAAACACCTGAGCGCACTAAAAACGTACCCAACAAACTGAGTGAGAAGGCAAATATTGCCAATAACACTGTCCAGGCTTTAAATACACCACGTTTCTCTGTTGCGGCCAGCGAATGAATTAGTGCGGTACCGACCAACCAGGGCATAAAGGATGCATTTTCTACCGGATCCCAGAACCACCAGCCACCCCAGCCAAGCTCGTAATAAGCCCACCAGCTTCCCAGAGCAATACCTATAGTTAAAAACACCCAGGCAATGCTTGTCCATGGGCGTGACCATTTAGCCCACGCCGAATCCAGTCGGCCACCCAGCATAGCGGCTATTGCAAAAGCAAATGCCACTGAGAAACCCACATATCCCATGTACAACATCGGCGGATGAATAATCAAACCAAAATCTTGCAGTAACGGATTTAAACTTCGACCTTCAAGTGGTGTAGGAAACATACGATCAAATGGGTTTGAGGTAAGTAATGTAAATAGTAAAAAACCAACACTTATCAGCCCCATAATGGCAATAACTCGGCCACGCATAATAAGGGGCATAGCACGACTAAACAAAGCTACCGCTGCTGTCCACATCGCCAGGAACATCGTCCATAGTAATAGTGAACCTTCATGACCACCCCAGACCGATGATATTTTATAGATAGTAGGTAGTTCGGTATTTGATTGACGTGCGGCATAGCCAACAGAAAAATCATCCATTAAAAAAGCATAGGTTAAACAGATAAAGCTGATGATGATAAACAGCGTTTGGCCAATTGCCGCAGGTGCTGCAACTTCAACCCAGCTTGAGATTTTTTTCTGAGCACCAACCAAAGGCACAACACCCTGAATGATTGCCAGACATAGCGCGAGTATTAGTGCAAAGTGGCCTATTTCAGGAATCATTTAGACTCTCCTGCACCTGGTAATGGATTACCTTCACCCACAGGCACGTTTTCCGGGTGTTTCATGGCTTCAATATTATCTTCATTCCATTTACCCGCTTTTTTCAATGCATCAGCCACTTCTGGAGGCATATAATTTTCATCGTGTTTAGCTAGCACTTCTTCAGCAATAAAAACATTATTTTTTAAAACTCCAGTTGCCACAATGCCCTGACCTTCACGAAATAAATCAGGCAATATACCTACGTATAAAACCGGGAAGTTTTTTGCACCATCAGTTAAATCAAATTCAATTTTTAGACTCTCTGGATCACGCTTAACACTACCGGTAACTACCAGTCCACCAATACGGAAACTATGATTTGCGGGAGCCTTACCCTCAAGTATTTCTGTTGGGCTGTAAAAATGATTCATATTTTCATTTAAGGCTTTCATTATTAGCGTAATAAATACACCGACACCTATGATTAACATGGCGACAAACATCATTCGTTTTTGGCGGGCTGTCATGTAGTTCTCTCTAAACTTTACAAATTAATAGATTTCGTTTTTCCAGTATACTTTCAAGCTAGACCCCAAAGACCTTAAGCTCTGTAAGGTCTATGTAGTTCTCACTCAAATAATTTTATATATGAGTATGCGGAATAACGAATAAGTTTTCTTCTAAAGCCATAACTCTAACAACTAACTTTGCTGTAGTTATATACGGAAAAAATCAGACATCTTCCTGATGCTGTCGTTCCTGTTGGCGGTACTTAATTTTTAATTCTTTGATAATCGCTTTTTTGCTAAAAACAGGACTAATCATTATCCAGCCTAATACCACTAAGGCCAGACCATAAGATGACCAGACGTAGAAGGCATAACCACCCATATGAAAAAATTCACTCACTGACATTAGCTGCTCTCCCCTGTCACAATTTCTTTAACCCAACGAGTATTTTGCTCACGGCGTAAAATTTCACCACGAGCGCGCATCAGCACAGAGGCGACATAATATAATTTAAATGAGGTTGCTAGTACCAGCAGTGGTATTAGCATAGAAATATGCATCGATGGCTTATCAAATTTCGCTACCGTAGCCCCCTGATGCAATGTACTCCACCATTCTACCGAGTAATGAATAATAGGAATGTTCACAACACCCACAATTAACAGAATCGCACCTGCTCGAGCAGCGTTTCGCGGGTCTTCAATCGAGGCCTGTAAAGCAATAAAACCTAAATAGAGAAACAACAGGATTAATTCAGACGTTAAACGCGCATCCCACACCCAGTAAGTTCCCCACATGGGTTTACCCCAAAGTGAACCAGTTACCAGAGCAAGAAAGGTAAAAGCCGCACCAATTGGGGCACTCACACTTGCCATTAGGTCAGCTGTTTTAATGCGCCAGATTAAACCTACAGCTGCAGATACCGCCATTATCATGTAGATAAACATCGACATCCAGGCTGCGGGTACATGTATATACATAATACGATAGCTCTCGCCCTGCTGATAATCGGGTGGTGCCACAAATAAACCGTAATACAACCCTACGAACAAGCTCAATAGAAAACTCCACATAAACCAGGGAATCATTTTTCCTGACATAATATAGAAGTTTTTCGGTGACGAAAATTTATGGACAATAGCTGGTAGTTTCATAATTCTTTAATAAATCTTGTTTGTTTATAAAAAGCATTTTGTTCGCGTTCATTCGCGGATATCACTGCTTTGTCTCTATTCAACACTAATCTTTAAGGCAGCGGCAGCGGCTAATGGTGCCAGGGTAATTGATAACACCAATAAAGCCTCTAAAAAATACAATTGCCCCTTAATTTCCAGTCCGGCCATGCTCGCATCCACCGCATTTGCCGAAAATATTAAAACCGGAATATACAGGGGAAGCACTAACAAAGACAACAACATCCCCCCTCGGTTCAATCCTAATGTTAATGCCATACCAATTGCACCCACTAAACTTAATATTGGTGTACCCAATAATAGAGTCAGCATCAATGTGCTAACAGCTTCAGCAGGTAGAAACATAAAAATTCCGAGCAAGGGTGCCATCAATATAATTGGCACACCGGTCACCAGCCAATGACTAAATATCTTCGCCAGCACCAAAACCGCATTTGAATGCGGGCTAAGCATCATTTGCTCCAGGGTACCGTCTTCGTAATCTGACTTAAATAAGGTATCCAGAGAAAGCATGGCCGCAAGCAAAGCCGCTACCCAGATAACACCGGGAGCCATGGTTTGTAGCAACTGTTTCTCTGGTGACACACCTAAAGGAAACAGGGTAACGACAATGACAAAAAACAACAGCGGGTTCAACAGTTCATTTCGATGCCTGTACGACAGCATCAAATCTCGTTTAATCAACGATATAAATGCACCTGTTGTTGATGGCTGCTGTGTAGAAGCACTCACGAAAGCGTCTCCAGCTGGGTATTGGGTAAAAGGAGACGATATTGTTCACCCACTTCAAGGGTAACAGGCTGGTGTGAAGTTATAGCTAACATACCGCCATTGCTAATGTGTTGTGTAAACAGTTCTTCAAACATAGCGATAGCCGCAACATCCAGCGAGGTATAGGGCTCATCCAAAATCCAGCATTTAGCCTTTGTTAAAAATAGCTGAGCCAGTGCCACACGGCGCTTTTGACCGGCTGATAATTGTGCACAGGGTATATCCTCAAAACCATACAGGCCCACCTTATACAGCGCATCTTCAATACCGTTTTCATCCGTAGTGCCATACAGCGATCTTGCCATGCATAAATTTTCAATAGGGGTTAATTCAAATTTAATTGCCGCACGATGGCCGAGGAATAACAAATTCTGGAAATAATCAGACTCAGCATGATGAATTTTACGTCCTTGCCAAAGCACCTCACCCTGCAGTGGTTGAGCCAAACCCGCCATTATTCGTAGCAAACTGGTTTTACCACTACCATTTTTTCCCTCAATTCGCAGCACTTGCCCCGGGCACAGTTTGAATTCAAGATCTGTAAACAGATCTCTATAGCCTCGGGTGCAACTAATGGATTTAAGGTGTAAACCGGCGGCAGCGTCGGTCATTAATGAAGTTCCTGATTTTTACTGAAAAATAACTAAACGCGATTTTACAGGTAATTCCAGTGAATAAAACAGAAAACCCCAGTTTATTTGACTGACCACATAAATATAAGAGAATTATTTCTAAAAAACATGAGAATAAAGACTTTTTCTGAGGATTTTTCTCTTCTAATACCTATACTGTGTAGGGACTTAGTAAAAAATATACCTGATATGACTCGATACACTGCGTCTTTGCTTGCTTCCTTAATTCTTCTGCCCCAGTCAATATTCGCTGAAACAGCCGCCTATGATGGCAAGCTATTACAATCACTATTTGAAAATTATAAACGGGTTGAAGCCTATAACTACGCTAAACAATACCAGGCTGAAATGGAGGGAGAACCCTACTTTGACTATCTTTATGGCGTTTCAGCCATTGATACAGGGCATGCAAGTGAAGGCACTTTTGCCCTGGAGCGTGTATTACTGGTTTTTCCTAATGACCATGTAGCCCGCCTGGAACTGGCACGTGGTTACTTTATACTGCAGGAATACTCTCTTTCAAGAGAGGCATTTACAAGCGTATTAAAAAATAATCCTCCCGTAAAGGTTAGAGATACCGCGCAGGCCTACCTGGATAAAATTCGCGTGAGAGAATCACGTTACCGCCCTACCCACAGTAGTTTTATAGAGCTCGTAGTTGGCAACGATACTAATGTAAACGCCGGAGTAGACGAAAACCTGTTATTACAATTCCCTATTATTCTCGATACTAATAGTCTGGAGCAGGATGATAATTTCACCTCGCTGGCGGGCGCCTGGGCCTACACACATCCACTCAGCCCAGGCTGGTTATTCGAGTCAACTCTATCGGCAAACCTTCGTAAGAACCAGGACCTGGATCAATTCGATACAACCACAGGCACATTACAGCTGGGGGTTTCCCGCAGGCAGGCGTCAAGCACATACAAAGCTGAACTGGTTACACAACAGTTTAATTTAGATGGTGATGAGTACCGTTCATTTAATGGCCTTAATTTAAGTTGGCGCCACACGCTTTCAGAACAATCAAACTTCATTACCTCACTGCAATATGCCCAGCTAGATTACCCTGATTTGAGTGTAAAAAACTCTGACCTTATTACCCTTGGCATGAGTTACAGCCATGCATTTGCCACTTATATGCAACCCCTCGTTTTCACCTCTTTAAGCCTGGGTACAGAAAACGCTGAAGACTCCAGCAACCCGGCGACCCAATCTGAAACTGAACGTGATATTTATAGCCTGCGCCTGGGTCTGGTATTAAATTTCACCAATACCCTGGCCCTACAAACAAGTATTGGCTCACAAAACAGCACTTATGCCGCAGCACCAACGTTACAGAGCGGCACTAAACGCGAAGACACTTACAGCACGGCTGATCTCAGCCTGGTATGGGCCTTCTCTCGCAAATGGCGACTCGATACTCGTTATGCTTACATTAAAAATAGTTCTACCGACGACCTGAAAGACTACAACCGTAATATTTTTGATGTGACTGTTAATTACACTTTTTAAACTAAACACTATTTCTTACCAAAACCAGCGTAACGAGAAGTTTTACACCTGGAGACATACGATGTATAAGAAAAATTCTATAAAGCTGTTAAATAATTCGCTAATGATTAGCCTGTTTTTAATCGCTAGCCTTTTTTCTACTGGCCTGTGCGCAGGACTATTAAATGGCTCACAATGGATCATTAAACCAGGTGACTCACTATACAAAATTGCTCGCTCTATTTACCCCAACAACACCAAACAACAAGCGCAATTACGCAAAGCACTGGTCGAACAAAATCCTTCAGTATTTAAAAATGGTAGCAGCAATATTTCTGTGGGAGATAAACTTCAATTACCCGCATTTGCCATTGTAAAAAAACGCACTGCACCTGTTAGCGCACCTGTCAAAATTGCAAAACAAACAAAACCCAAAACCAAACAGGTACCTAAAGTAATTTCTAGTGCTAAGCCCGCGCAAATAACAAAAACAGATTCAGATGATGCTATCGGTCAGGTAATCATTAATGTAGGGAGCCTGTCAGCTATAAATCATGGTACAACCAGACTATTAAACCGTCGATCATCAATTTACAATGGTGACACCATTTCCACTGGCAAACACAGCCTTACACAAATTCGCTTAAAAGATGGAGCACTACTCTCACTACGCCCACACACCGACTTAAGGATTGCCGACTATCGCTATAACGGTCAACAAGATGGTAGTGAGCAAAATATTATGGAGTTATTAAAAGGCGGATTTCGTACCATTACCGGTGCTATTGGCCACTTAAATAAACAAAATTACCAGGTAAGAACCAGTGTTGCGACTATCGGAATTCGCGGCACCCATTATTCAATTTTGTTATGCCAGCAATCAAGCTGCAGTAATGATGATGGTGCCAATGCTGTAGAAGACGGTTTATATGGCGGTGTTGCTGATGGCAGTATTGTTATTGAAAATAAAAGCGGCAAGCATCGCTTTAATAATGACCAGTACTTTAAACTGACTTCTTCTAGCGCTGCTCCAATAGAATTTCTATACCCGCCTGCGGTGCTATTGCATGGCGCATCTAAACTTGCAGGCACAAACAACAAAACTCAAAAGAAAGATATTAGCCGGCGTATTAATTCCAGACATAGAAGAATGATAAAATCAGAAGTTATCCGCCCTGTTCTTAACGAGGTTATAAAACCTCCTCAGATTACAGAATTTCTGCCTACCAAAGCCCCTAACGGCTCTGCCGTGCTGATTGGCTTTAACCAGATAAATGCTGACGGACTTGTTGATGGTGCAGCAGCTCCTGTACTTATCGCTCCCAACAATGACAACCAGATATTATTAGGACCTAACAGAACACCTATTGCGGGAAGGGAAGCCTCAATAGACATAGAAACAGGCTTACTGGTTCGACACGAGCTGGCGATGGCATCACCTGATGGCACCCTCGCCACGCTGGTTCCATCAAGCGTTGGCGGCAACCCCCTTCTGGGTGTTAACTGGGGCCGTTGGAATGGAGAGTATACTGTTTTAGAAGATGGTAATCGCATAGAAACTAAAGATAACTTTCATTACATATACAGTGAAAATATTACATCTCCTGATCAACTAGCTAACCTGGGCGGAATAATCGGCTCCGCTTCTTATAGCATGGCTAGTGGAACACTACCAACGGATGATTTGGGAAACGTTGCCGCAACCCTGCCCACTATCAATATGAATGTTGATTTCATTAATCAACAAGTCACTAACTATGATATCAACGCGACGATTGCTGGAAGCTTTTATAATGCATCAGCAAGCAATATTGCTTTTCAGGATTTAGGTTCAAGCTTCAATATACAAAGCATCTCAACAGGCTGCATAAGTTCATGCGTAGGCGAGGCTAGTGTGTTATTTGTTGGCCCCGAGGCGGATGGTGCACTCACTTCTTATCATATTGAAGACATTAGCGGTTCGACAGGTATCACCGGCACTGGCCTATTAACCCGGCCCCCTCTGCAATAAGCAAGGCACTGTAGAATAGTAATTGTCAGACAATTACTATATTCTTCACAGTTTTTAAGCAGCAAGAAATTAATATGTCAAAAATCGACGACTTTACAAAATCTGAAATATGGACTGTCGAAAGCACCCTGAAAGAACGCTGGGGCAAAGACAATGGGATTGAACTACAATTTGCGGACACCGAAATTCGTATTCATATGGGCGACAAGGAAACCACCGATTGCCCGGCGGTTATCTGGCAATATGAAGGCTGTAACTTTGTAATATTTAAAACCGGCGTTCAAAGCTACCGCTGCCAGTTCTTTTACAGAGGCTACCAGCAATACGGTACTGGTGTTCACGAGTATGACGATATTGGTGACTGTATTATATCTTTATTACAGGTACAGTCTGATCAGCGTCGTGATAGTCAAATTGAAGAAGACAACAGTGATGGCAGCCAGCCCCGCGGCACAGAAGTTAAATAAATTTTGGTGCTGCACCTCAATTTCGACTTCGCAAAAACAACAAAATACCCAACAAAGGGTGACCCAAAGGGCCACCCCTTCAATATATAACTACTTCCTAATATATCTCGCTATAATCCCCACTAGGGGCTACATAAATAAGCTTAATTTGTACCTCTCCCCCGCTTGAGTCATTATCTTTTCCCAAAATTAATAAGGTTTTTAGACATCTAATTAAGAGGTCTGAAGATGACAAAGAATAATTAATGAGGAAAAACAAATGAGCGCTAAAAATGCATTCTACGCACAATCAGGTGGCGTAACCGCGGTTATCAATGCTTCAGCTTGTGGTGTTATTGAAACAGCACGTAAACATTCAGATAAAATTGCTAATGTATATGCCGGTCGCAACGGTATTATCGGCGCACTGGAAGAAGATTTAATTGATACAAATCTTGAATCTGCAGATGACATCGCTGCACTTAAAAACACACCATCAGGTGGTTTTGGCTCTTGCCGCTTCAAGCTAAAAAGCCTTGAAGACAACAAAGTTGAATACGAGCGTTTAATCGAAGTATTTAAAGCTCATAACATTGGTTACTTTTTCTACAACGGTGGCGGTGACTCTGCTGACACATGTTACAAAGTATCTCAATTATCTGAAAAAATGGGTTACCCAGTTCAGGCTATCCACGTTCCTAAAACAGTTGATAACGATCTACCTATCACTGATAACTGCCCTGGTTTCGGCTCAGTAGCTAAATACATTGCAGTTTCTGCTCTTGAAGCATCTTTCGATGTTCGCTCAATGGCTAAAACATCAACAAAGATTTTCGTACTGGAAGTTATGGGTCGTCACGCGGGCTGGATTGCAGCGGCTGGTGGCCTAATTGAAGACGAAGGAATTCCTGTTGTTATTCTTTTCCCTGAAATTGAGTTTGATCAAGATAAGTTCATGGCTCAGGTTGATGCAAAAGTTAAAGAACACGGCTTCTGCACCATCGTTGTCTCTGAAGGCATCCACTACCCTGACGGTAAGTTCCTTGCAGAGCAAGGTACACGTGATAATTTTGGTCACGCTCAACTAGGTGGCGCAGCTCCGGTTGTTGCTAACATGATTAAAGAAGCGCTGGGCTATAAGTTCCACTGGGCGGTTGCCGATTACCTACAGCGCGCAGCACGTCACTTAGCATCAGAATCAGACGTTGAACAAGCTTACGCACTTGGTGAAAAAGCCGTTGAGTTTGCATTAGCGGGTGAAAACTCAATTATGCCAACTGTTGACCGCATTTCTAATGATCCATATGAATGGAAAATTGGTAAAGCCAATTTAGCAGACGTAGCTAACGTTGAGAAAATGATGCCTATGGAATACATCACTGATGATGGCTTCGGCATAACCCAGGCTTGTAAAGATTATCTTTACCCACTGATTAAGGGTGAGGCTTATCCAGCTTATAAAGAAAACGGCTTACCAGACTATGTAACACTGAAGTTACAATCAGTTGGCCAGAAACTCGACAAGTTCGAAGTTTAAAAAATAAGCCGGAGCGGGTATAAACCTCCTCCGGTTTTTTTATGTTCAAAATTTATTTAAAAAATTGACATAGAGACACAGGGGTATATTTTAAGTTATTAAAAACTCTGTGCCTACGTATCTCTACGACAAGGTTTAAAAAAATGACTTTAGAAAAAGCTCGAGAAATGATCGCCGACCATGTAGCCATAGCCGGAGGCTATAACCAGACTTCAACAAAAATTGTTTTAGGTGAATTACAAAACGATGAAGGGCAGGCAGCGGTTGATAGTGTAATTCGAGAGTTTGGCCTGGAAGAACTATGGGGTTTTGTACCGGGTACAAAATTCGAGAGAATGTATAAATAGCTTCGTTATTCCCGACATAAACACTCAGAAATAACTAATATAGGCAAAAAACACCTATACAAAAAACTTTTGCACACATAAGTAATACTCGTTATAGATTAAAATGACATTGATTTGATATTGATTAATGTCAATGTTATGAATTGATTATAAAGCCTATAGTCAATCATGAATTTTAATCACGTAATTTATGGCTAAACTTTTAAACGGAGTAACAATTTAGCCCGAATATTTTTCATGAGCAAATAGATTACTTTCGACGAGCCAGATTTAACAATCTGACTCACACATTTTTAACAATAATAAAGTTGGGGGTCAGAAAAATGTCCACAGGACTAATAATCGCTTTAGTATGTGCCTTAGCAGGTATCGCATACGGCGTAATTTCAATTTTCAGTGTTTTATCAAAACCTATGGGTAATGATAAAATGGTGGAAATCGCTAACGCGGTACAGGAAGGCGCTATTGCTTACCTGGCTCGCCAGTACACAACCATCGGTATGGTGGGTGCTGTTCTGTTCTTCGCTATGGGCTTTGCTCTTGGCTGGTATAGTGCAGTCGGTTTTGCTATTGGTGCAATCCTTTCTGGTGCTGCTGGGTATATCGGCATGCATGTATCGGTTCGCTCTAACTCTCGTACAGCAGAAGCCGCTAAAGACGGCATTAACCCTGCACTACAGGTAGCATTTAAAGGTGGCGCTATCACTGGTATGTTAGTGGTAGGCCTAGGTCTTTTAGGTGTTGCGGGTTACTACACAGTATTAACAAACATGATGGGTGTTTCGCAAGCCGACGCACTACACGCATTAGTTGGTCTGGCATTTGGTGGCTCATTAATTTCTATCTTTGCGCGTTTAGGTGGCGGTATATTCACCAAGGGTGCAGACGTAGGCGCTGACATCGTAGGTAAGGTTGAAGCAGGCATTCCTGAGGATGACCCACGTAACCCTGCAACCATCGCTGATAACGTAGGTGATAACGTAGGTGACTGTGCAGGTATGGCAGCTGACTTATTTGAAACTTACGCAGTAACCATCATAGCAACTATGTTGTTAGGTGGCCTGGTAATGAGCGAAATTGGTGAGTTAGCAGTAACTTACCCACTAGTTCTAGGTGGTGTTTCAATCATCGGCTCAATTATCGGTACTTTCTTCGTGAAAACATCTGATGGCGCAAAAATCATGAATGCACTTTATAAGGGCACGATTATTTCTGCCGTTATTTCTGCTGTTGCATTCTATTTTGTTACGCAGAATATGATGGGTGATGTTTCATTAACACTAGACAATGGCAACGTTGTAGGCGCAACAAATTTCTATTATGCGGCACTTATCGGTCTGGCATTAACTATTGCAATGATCGTAATCACTGAGTACTACACTGCAACTGAATATGCTCCTGTTAAAAACATTGCAAAGGCTTCAACCACAGGTGACGGCACAAACGTTATTGCTGGTTTAGGTGTTTCAATGAAATCTACAGCATTACCTGTACTTTCAATCTGTGCATCTATCTGGGGCGCATTTGAGCTAGCGGGTTTATACGGCATTGCAATTGCAGCAACTTCAATGTTATCTATGACGGGTATCATCGTAGCGCTTGATGCATACGGTCCTATTACAGATAACGCTGGCGGCATCGCTGAAATGGCTGAGCTTCCTGAAGATGTTCGTAAAACAACTGATGCACTTGATGCGGTTGGTAATACAACTAAAGCAGTGACTAAAGGTTACGCGATTGGTTCAGCTGGTCTTGCAACATTAGTCCTGTTTGCCGATTACACGCATACATTAACCGCAAATAATCAAGCTGCGGTGTTTGACCTGTCTAACCACATGGTTATTATCGGTCTGTTTATCGGTGGTCTGATTCCTTACTTATTCGGCGCTATGGCGATGGAAGCGGTAGGTCGTGCAGCGGGTGATATCGTAACTGAAGTACGTCGTCAGTTTAAAGAAAAACCAGGCATTATGGATTATTCTGAAAAGCCTGATTATTCTAAAGCGGTAGACCTGTTAACTAAAGCAGCGATTAAAGAAATGCTGATTCCTTCTTTATTACCTGTAGCGGTTCCCATTATCGTTGGTCTAACACTGGGTGCTGAAGCACTGGGTGGTGTACTAATTGGTACTATCGTTACTGGTTTATTCGTTGCTATTTCTATGACTACCGGTGGTGGTGCATGGGATAATGCGAAGAAATATATCGAAGATGGAAACCACGGTGGTAAAGGTTCTGATGCTCATAAGGCGGCGGTAACTGGTGATACTGTTGGCGACCCGTACAAAGATACAGCTGGCCCTGCGATTAATCCTTTAATTAAGATTATGAACATTGTTGCACTGTTGATTGTTCCTTTACTTGGCTAAGTTTTTTTCTTAGGCTTTTAAAGATAGAAGCGTGGCTCCTTTGGAGCTGCGCTTTTTTTTGCCTGTTGTTTTAGCTGTTAGTGTGTTTGCAAGCCCCTGGCTTTATGGGAATGTGATTTCTGTAGTGTGATCTGATGGAGTGTTTGCTCGCTCTTTTCTTCATGGGAATTAGATTTCTGTGTTGTCGCCGCGCTGGCGAGTTGCTTTCTTTTCAGCAGCAAAAAGAAAGTAACCAAAGAAATGCCGCCCCACTTAACACAAGCTTTTATTTAAAAAGCTAAATAAAACTACCTTCTTCGCTCCTGATTTATTTGGCCGCTGCGGAACTCACGAATTAAAAAGCGAATTCGCTCAGACATCCTCGCGGAAAACCCCAAATAAATAAATCACTCCCTTATCAGCTTGTGTAATGGGGAGACAAATTCAAAAGCTGATCATCATAATCATTAGGTTTCATTTGCAGCTTCGGTTTAATATCGGTTTTGACTTTAAATTCCTCTGGAGCTTGCCTAAAATTGTATACACGTAGGGGCAAAATCACAGGGATGTGATTTTGAGTTCTGTTAAGCCTGGATGGCGCATCAGAACGACCCGGCAACAGAGCCATGAACTAACGGGTTAACAAGCTACTAGAAGCCACCATTACAATTTTCGGGAATTCTCATTAGCTTTTTAATGAGAACAAGCGAATAAAGGACGGCGTTCTTTTGCTTACTTTTCTTACAACAGCGTAAGAAAAGTAAGTCGCCAGCGCGGCGACTACACAGATTTCACGTTCCCATGAAGATTAGAGCGAGTGAACCTCTTGCAGGCGATACTACAGCTATTCCTCCTTCCATAAAAATACTAAATCCCCGATACAAGCGTTCGGAGTAACGACCTAAACAACCTAGCCATTTCCAAATCATAGCCATTCAATTAAACATAAGACAAATCAACACCCAACCACTCTCCCCTACAATTGCCCAGCAAAAACCGCTATAATCTCCACCCCAGGATTCAACAGTGAACCAGCATGTCAACCAAACACACCCCTACTGAGATTAAACTCCATCAGAAATCTCAACTATTTGAAATCAGCTTTACTGACGGCGAAAACTTTAAGCTTCCTAGCGAATACCTGCGCACCCATGCCAAATCAGCGGAAATTGAAGCCTCTGATAAGCCAGTTTCAGGAAAAGCAGACGTTAAACTCGAAAAAATTGAACCCCAGGGCAACTACGCTTTACGCCTATACTTTGATGACGGGTATGACTCAGGGATTTTCTCTTGGGAAACTTTTCATGAATTAGGCTTAGCTTACGACGTTAACTGGAGTAAGTATTTAGCCCAATTAGAAAAATACGGTCTTAAAAGAGAACCTGCAAATAAAGATACTGAAGGTGAAGCAACTATTACACTCATGTACTTTATGACCAACATGCTTAAGGTTACTCGAAAAGAAACCGAGGAGTTAAAATTACCTGGCAGCATTCGTGATGTTGAGAAACTTCTGAAGCTATTACGTATGCGTGGCGAAGACTGGGATCGTATGTTTACAGATACCGCAGTACAAATTACGGTAAACAAACAATTCGCTGAATTATTCACCAAACTCGAAGATGGTGATGAAGTAGCATTTGTTCCCGTTTCTAAAGATATTTAACCTCACCATAGCGGCCTGATGTTACGCAAAATTAGTGAAACACAGGCCAACATTACAGTTTTTAACAACCCAAAACACATTAAACAAAACAATTCCTTCATTTTGAAGATTAATGCAATAATTAATCAAGATTATTTTAAGAATTGATTTTCTAAAATTAACTTTAGCCTCCTAATACATCACCTAAACACTTAATGCCTTTTCAAGCTAAAGCACTTTTGAAAACCTGACCGAATTGCTAGGTAATTAATCACCAATCTAAATAAGATTTCACTTATATTGATCGTTATCAATACTTTGGCTAAGTTAATGTTTTATAAATAGTTTTCACAATTAAATAGTAACTTTTTTTCTCAAATCTTATAGAATAAAAATTACTTATCTGGGTAAAGATAATTGTGTTTGTGTTTTGTTAGCAAAGGGATTAATGTTCAATGCGCAAAAGGGCAACCAACCGGAATTCAGTACTTAGCCCTGACCCGTGCTGAAGTCGTAAAACTGCTTTTAAAAAAGCAAATTATATCCGGGGAAACGGAGTTTCCAAAAGAATTCTGGTCGCTAAGTCAACCTAACTGATCCGACGGATGATTGATCTGAAATAGGATGGCCCAAACGGTCTAATAAATCTGTAAATTTACTTGATGAGAATTAGTTTTAATTTAAACCAGGTATATTTACATAAAAATGTAATATTACAATAAACCAGCAAAGGAGCACTACGAATGCCAACTTTCGTACGTACTGAAAAATGTGATGGATGCAAAGGTCAAGACAAGACTGCTTGCATGTACATCTGCCCACATGACTTAATGAAGCTAGACAAAGACGGTTCTGATACTGGTCACGCTATGAAGTCATATAACCAAGAGCCAGAGCAATGTTGGGAATGTTATTCCTGCGTTAAGATCTGTCCACAAAATGCAATCGAATGTCGTCACTATGCAGACGTAGTTCCTTTGGGCGGTTCTGTACAGCCTCTACGTGGTACTGACTCTATTATGTGGACGATCAAGTTCCGTAACGGCACTATGAAGCGTTTCAAATTCCCTATCCGTACTACACCTGAAGGTTCTATCGATCCTTACGCAGGTAAGCCTGAAGCTGACATGGCTAACATTGAGAAGCCTGGCTTCTTCAACCATGATGAGCAGAAAGGTTATCGTTCAGGCGATCCTAGCGAACTGATCTGTAAGTAATCACCGATCAATAATTAATAAATATAGAATTTCAGAGGAAAATATAATGTCTGAAGGTACTTTTGGTAATCCTACCGTTGTTGAAGAATCACACGATATTCTTCTAATAGGCGGCGGTATGGCATGTTGTGGCGCGGCATTCGAAATAATGCGCTGGATGGAAGGCACTGACCTTACTGTTAAATTAGTTGATAAAGCGGCAATGGATCGTTCTGGTGCGGTTGCACAGGGTCTATCTGCAATCAACACATACATCGGTGATGAGCAGGATCCTGCTGATTACGCACGTATGGTTTCTAACGATCTTATGGGTATTACCCGTGATGATTTAGCATACGATGTAGGTCGTCACGTTGACGAGTCTGTACACCTGTTCGAAGAATGGGGTCTACCTATCTGGAAAACTGACGAAAACGGCGAACGTTACGACGGTTCTAAAGGCATGGCTCCTTTATCACAAGGTGGTAAGCCAGTACGTTCTGGTAAATGGCAGATCATGATCAACGGTGAGTCTTACAAGTGGATCGTTGCAGAAGCAGCGAAAAAAGCACTTGGTATGGATCGCATCGAAGAGCGTATCTTTATCGTTAAATTAATCAATGACAAGAACGACCCTAGCCGCGTAGCTGGTGCTGTTGGTTTCTCAACTCGTGAAAACAAAGTTGTTGTATACACTGCAAAAGCTATTCTTTTAGCTGCTGGTGGTTGTGTAAACATCTTCCGTCCACGTTCAGTTGGTGAAGGTACTGGTCGTGCTTGGTACCCAGTATGGAATGCGGGTTCTACTTACTCAATGGCTGCAGAAGCAGGTGCTGAGTTAACTCTTATGGAAAATCGCTTCGTACCAACTCGTTTCAAAGACGGTTACGGTCCTGTTGGCGCATGGTTCCTACTGTTCAAATCTAAAGCTACTAACGCTTACGGCGAAGCTTACATGGAAAAGAACAAAGAAATGCTGGATGACTATCCTCCATATGGTCACGCAGCGGTTCCTGCATCTTGCCTACGTAACCACTTAATGCTGAAAGAAATGAAAGACGGTAACGGTCCTATCTGGATGGATACTGTTACAGCATTAGGCAACTTACGCGAAACTCTTTCTCCACGTGAAGTTAAGCACTTAGAAGCTGAAGCATGGGAAGATTTCCTTGACATGTGTGTTGGTCAGTGTGGTATCTGGGTTGGTGAAAACATCGAGCCAGAGAAGAAAAACTCTGAGCTTATGCCTACAGAACCATACCTACTAGGTTCTCACTCAGGTTGTTGCGGTATCTGGACTTCTGGTCCTGATGATGTTGGCGCACCAATGACT